>OLXP01000169.1_pt1 | contig 45514 bp, 34 predicted proteins | sample 1644201 | NCBI WGS metagenome assembly OLXP01 (sample SAMEA103958163, study PRJEB25191) | human gut metagenome
AACTAGACTTAACTAAACTATTCTATTGGGGGAGTTTCACAACTCCTATCTGTTCAGCGCAAAGATAAAAAAACATATTTTAATCTGCAAAAGGATTCTATAATAAATCGACGGCTTTTCCGATTTTATCGACGGATTGGTCGATTTTTTTAGCTTCTTTGGTCTAAAAATTCTTGAAAAGCTTGTTTGTAGCTGTCGCTTATCGGGATGTAATTCTTTCCGAATACGATGCGACCACGGTCTATAATACGTATTTTATCCTTTTGGACAATGTAGGAACGGTGAACGCGCATGAAACGCGAGGTGGGCAGGAGTTCCTCCATAGCCTTCATGCTCATTAAAGACAAGATGGGCTTGGGGGAATCTTCCTCGTAGATTTTAAGATAGTCTTTCAGCCCCTCTATGTACAGAATTTTACTTAGTTCGATTTGTACCAGCTTATACTCGCTCTTTACGAAAATACTCTGAATTTCTTCCTTTGGCTGTTGCAGCAGTTCGAACCATTGTACAGCCTTGTTGGCAGCCTGCAGAAAGTCGATGTAGGAGATGGGTTTCAGCAAGTAGTCCAGCGCATTGACTTTGTAACCGTCTATGGCGTATTGGTCGAAGGCGGTGGTGAAGACTATGCGGGTATTGAAATCGACCATCTTTGAAAATTCGAGTCCGTTCAGTTCGGGCATCTGGATGTCGAGGAAAAGCAGGTCGATGTGCTTTTCGGGCAACTCCTTGATGGCTTGCACGGCACTGGAGTATTTACCGGCCAACTCCAGAAACGGGGTTTTGTTGACGTAGCTTTCCAGAAGCCCCAAAGCAAGGGGCTCGTCGTCTACAATGGCACACTTCAGATTCATATCTTTATGATTAAAACAGATTTATACTCTTTCATGTTTTCGCTCACTCCTTGCTTCCAGTCATAATGACCGGGATAGGTCAGCTCCAGGCGTTTGCGCACTTGCTCCAGACCGATGCCGCTTCCGCTTTTGTCCGCCATGCTTTTGGGATGGTAACTGTTGGTTATTTCACAGTATATCTCTCCGGGGCTTTCACTGAAATGGATGCGGATAAAGCTGGGCTCGGTGGGAGAGATGCCATGTTTGAAGGCATTCTCTATGAGGGAAATAAAGATGAGCGGAGCTATTTCGGTACGGCTGTCCGGTCGGACGTCTATCTTCGTTTCCACACGGACGTTGGCGGAGAGGCGGATGCGCATCAGTTCGATGTAGTTGCGGATGAAGTCCATCTCCTTGTCTAGGGTAACGAAGTTCTGCTGATTGTCATACAGCACATGGCGTAGCAACCGGCTCAGTTCCTGCACGGCAGTCTGTGCCTTGTCAGTGTCAAAGGCGATGAGGGCGTAGATGTTGTTCAGCGTATTGAGCAGAAAATGCGGGTTGAGCTGGTTGCGCAGGTTCTTCAACTCGGCTTCCGTGCGGCTTTTCTCGGCTTCGCGGCGGGCGGCGTCCATCTGCGCCCAGCGGCGGCTCAGCTTGATGGCAGCGCTGAGGCCGGCGGTGAGAATCATGGTCGATACATCGCGCAAGATGAATATCCATTTGGGAGGACCCATGTGCTGACCGTCATCATCGCCGCGCAGATGGTTCTGGAATGTGTATTCTTGCCAAAGGTGGGCGCCGGTGGTAATGCAGATGATGAGCAGTGTGTTCAGCAGGAGGTACTGCCGGATGCGTCCTTCGAACAAGTAGCGGGGAATGAGGAGACAGTAGTTGATGTAGAATACAAGGAAGAACGAGAGGGTACTGCTGCTACCGTGGCGCAGATAGTCCGCAAGGCTGATGTTGAAGCCGCTGCGTGTCATCATCAGAAAGGGGAAACCGATGACGATACCCCAGACGATGATGTGTATCAGGGTTTCGATGCCGCGGTGGCGTGGGTTAGGGAGCTGTTGTTTCATCATAATACAAAGATACGGATTTTAGATGGATATTGGAAATATCCACCGCCTGCGAAACAAATCTCTGTTCGCAGGTTGCGGATAAGCGTTTCCAGGTTGCGGATATGTATCCCAAGCTTGCGGATGTCTATCCCAAAGCTTGGGATAGACATTATCCTTAATTCGGCATAACTTTTCTCTTTATTGGCAGAAAGTTTTTCTTTAATACTTAGGACGTGTTTTGATAACTTCTGGCAAGAGAGAGATATGTTATTCGTAGCGTATGGCCTCTATCGGGTCGAGGTCGGCAGCTTTCTTGGCGGGATACCAACCGAAGAACACTCCGGTGACGGTACATACGGCGAAGGAGAGGAATACGCTCCACGGCTGGATGAAGATGGGCCAGTGGGCAACGCTCTTCACTATCCAGCTGGCTCCGCATCCTATGATGACGCCGATGATGCCTCCGGTGATGCTGATAAGGATGGCTTCGATAAGGAACTGGCTCAAGATGTCGACACCGCGTGCGCCTACACTCATGCGCAGACCGATTTCGCGTGTACGCTCCGTCACCGATACGTACATGATGTTCATAATGCCGATGCCGCCCACTACGAGCGATATGCCGGCGATGCAGGCAAGCAGCGTGGTCATCAGGTCGGTAGTGGAGTTCAGCATGGTGCTGAGCTCCTGCTGGCTGCGGATAGTGAAGTCGTCATCGTCACTCTCCTTCAGCTTGTGGTTGCGGCGCAGTATCTCGGTGATTTCGTCGGTGGCATTGTCCGTCATGTCCTCGGTGAGGGCGGAGGCGAAGATGCCGCTAAGGTAGGTCTGTGCCAGCAGGCGTTTCATCACGGTGCTGTAAGGGGCAAGTACGACGTCATCCTGGTCCATGCCCATGGAGTTGTAGCCTTTAGATTTCAGTACGCCCACCACGCGGAAAGGAATTTGGTTGAAACGTATGATACGTCCTACGGGGTCTTCTCCACCGGGGAAAAGGTTGTCTTGGATGGTCTTTCCGATGACACACACCTTGGCGGAGGTCTGTATGTCGGTTTCGGTAAACATCTCGCCGTTCTCCACGCTGAGCTGCCGGATTTCGAGATAGTCCGTGCCCACGCCGCTCACGGAGGAGGGGTAGTTGTTGTTGCCTGCGATGAGCTGTCCGCTGGAGGAGACATTGGGGCTGACGGCAGCCAGGAAGTTGGTTTCATTACGCAAAGCTTCATAGTCGGTCAGCTTCAGTGTCTGCATGGCGCTGGGGTCTTGGCGGACACCGCCGCGCATGTCGGCACCGGGGTGAATCATAATCATGTTGGAGCCCATCTCGGAGATTTGCGCTTGGATGCTTTTCTTCGAACCTTGTCCGATGGCAAGCATCGTGATGACGGACGCCACACCGATGATGATGCCCAGCATGGTGAGGAATGCGCGCAGCTTGTTGTTGTTCAAGGCTCGCAAGGCTATTTTGAAAAGGTTTGTTCCGTTCATATCGTTTTAATGGAAAGTTTAAAATTAATCCCTAATCCTTAATCCCTTATCCCTCATTCCTCCTCTTGTTTAGGCAATGCTGCCAGGGCTTCGGCTGCATTCTGGATTTGGGTGTTGATGGTATCGTCCTTGATTTGTCCGTCGCGCAGCACGATGTTGCGGCTGCTGTACTGGGCTATTTCGGGGTTGTGGGTGACGAAGATGATGGTGCGTCCTTCGGCATGCAGCTTTTGGAACAGTACCAGAATCTCGAAAGAGGTGCGGGTGTCCAGGTTACCCGTGGCTTCGTCTGCCAGGATAACGGCGGGATTGTTCACCAAGGCGCGGGCGATGGCTACGCGTTGCATCTGACCGCCGGACATTTGATTGGATTTATGTTCCAGCCGGTCTCCCAGCCCCACGGCTTGCAGGGCTTCGATGGCACGTCTCCGCCTTTCGGAAGCCGAGACGGAGGAGTTGTACATCAGCGGTAGCTCTACATTCTCCACGGCAGTGGTTTTAGGCAACAGGTTGTAGCTCTGGAATACGAACCCGATTTTACGGTTGCGCAATACGGCACGTTGAGGCTTGCTCATGGTGCGTACGGAGATGCCGTCCAGCAGGTACTCTCCGCTGGTGGGCGTGTCCAGGCAGCCGAGCGTATTCAGCAAGGTCGACTTCCCGGAGCCCGATGTACCCATGATGGTGACAAACTCACCTTCACGGATGGTGAACGAGACGCCGCGTAGGGCATGTACAGTTTCGTCCCCCACCTGGAAGTTGCGTTTGATATTTTGAAGTTCAATGACTGCTTTATTCATAATTCTTTTCTTTGTATTATTTTCCGTTCTTCTTCTTACTTCCCGGAGGGCCAGGCATGAACGGACTCTTCTCGCCGCCGGGAGCTTCTTGACTCATGTCCGGAGCGCCGCTGCCGGGCATGCTGCCGATGGTGGCTTCGGTCACCACTACGGTACCTTCGTTAATGCCGCTGATGATTTCCGTGTTGACTCCGTTGGAGATACCGATTTTCACCGGATGGGCGGTAAAGGTGTTGCCTTCGCGGGTCCAGAGTTTATGCTCCCCTTCGCAATCCTTCACAATATCGTTGTCTCCGATAAGCGGTTTTTCGGGGTTGAAGCGCAGGGCACGGGCAGGAGCGCACAGTACGTCTTTGCGGTCGAGGGTGAAGATGGTGACGTTAGCTGTCAGGCGTGGTTTCAGTTTCAGGTCCGGGTTGTGGGCGGAGATGACTACTTCGTAGGTCACAACCGTGCTGGTGCTGGCGCTCGACGTGCTGCTTGAGCTGGCATCTCCTAGACGGATTTGTGTGACCACTCCTTCGAACACGTCATTCGGGTAGGCGTCTACGGTAAACGTGGCGCGCTGTCCCTCTTCCACACCGCCTATGTCGGCTTCATCCACGTCGGCCACAACCTGCATCTGCGTCAGGTCGGCAGCGATGGTGAACAGTGTCGGCGTCTCGAAGCCGGAAGCTACGGTCTGTCCTGCTTCCACGTCGCGGCTGATGACCACGCCGTCGATGGGAGAGGTGATAGTGGCGTAGGAGAGGTTGCGTTCCGCCTTTGCCAAAGATGCCTGGCTGCTTTCGTAGTTGCTCTTGGCCTTCTCATAATTATAGACGGACTGCTCATAGTCCGTGGCGGCGATGAGCTGCTTTTCGTTCAGCGTCTTGTTGCGTTCGTAGAGTTTCTTCTGGTACTCGTATTCGGCCTTTGCACCGTTGTAGGCGGCGCGTTGCGAAGCGAGTTCGCTTTGCAGTGTCACGCGGTCCATCTCGGCAATGAGCTGGCCTTTGGTTACTACAGAATTGTAGTCTACATGAATCTTGTCAATGATACCGCTCACCTGGGTACCCACTTCCACTTCCGTCACCGGTTCGATGGTTCCCGTGGCGGTTACGGATTCGGAAATCTCGCCTTTATGGATGGTTGCTGTGGCGTAGGTCACCTTGTGCTTGGCCTTGGCACCACCGAAGAGCCATACGCCTCCGCCCACTATGACAACGGCAGCTATGGCAATGAGGATGATTCTTTTTTTGTTCATATATATAAGGTATTATAATTCGATTTTTTCTCCTTGATAGAATTTCAGCAGTTGCATGTTCAGTATCGCCATGTATTTGGCTTGCAGTGTCTCCTGCTGTGCGCTGAGCAGATTGCTTTTTTCCGTCAGCAGTTCTACGGTATTCTTCATGCCCAGGTTGAACTGCTCCTGAATCAGTTCATAGCTGGTTTGTGTGCTTTTCAGCTTCTCCGTGGCAGCGGCGTAGCGCTGCTGGGCGCTGTTGGCATCGAGCCAGAGGGTTTCGATGGTCTTGTACAGCGTTTTTTGGTTGTCCAGCAGGTCCAGTTCGCTGGTCTGTTTCTGAATCTTGGCTTTCTCTACGGCACTCTTGGTCTGCCGGTTGCTGAAGATGGGCACGCTTACGGTGAAGCCCAGCGAGTTGTTCCAGTTCTGTTTGACTTGCTCGCTGAAGGTGAAGTCATTACCGTTGGCATGGCTGGTTCCGATACCAGCACTGAGGCTCAGTGTGGGCAGATAGCCAGCACGGGCAATTTTGATGTCGAGGTCGGATGTCTGTATGTTCAGCTTGCCGGCTTCTATTTCCGGACGGAGCACGAGAGCGGATCGGTAAACGTCCGTTTTGGTGGGCAGGGGTGCCAGTACATTTTCCGTGCCGAGGGCGGGGATGTAGAGGTTCATCTCGGATTCGCCGTCCAGTTCCAGGAGTTGTTTCAGTTGCAGTTTGTAATCTTGTAGGGTGGCTTGCGCTGTCACCAGTTGGTACTTGTCGGTGCTTACCTGCGCTTCCAGTTGTGCCAGGTCGCTTTTGGCGATGCTTCCTGCTTCAAGAAGTTGGCGGGCACGTTCGCATTCGGCCTGGCTCACTTCCAGAGTCGATTCATTCACTTTCACGGCTTCGGAGGCATAGAGTATCTGTACGTAGGTCTGTGCGATGCTTTCCTCAATGCTGTTTTCGCTTTGGGCCACGTTGAGCTCGGCAACGCGGTTGTTCAGTTGCTGCTGTTTGATGGTGTTGAGGCGCTTTCCGCCGTTGTAGAGGGTCCAATTGGCATCGATGCCGTAGCTGCCGTTGTAGGAAGTCTTGCTCTGGCTGCTGGTGATGTTGTCGCCGTCAATGATGGTGTTTGTCTTGCTCTTCGGGCGATTTACGACACGCTGGCTCACACTGGCTGAAAGATTGGGGAAGAGGGCGGCTCGGGCGGTCTTTACATCTACCTGGGCACTTTCCGCGCTGAGGCGGTTCTTGCGGATGGTGATGTTTTGTTGCAAAGCATAGTCGATGCAGGTCTGCAAATCCCATTGGGCGGGCAGGCCGTCGGCAAGCTGCCCGGAGCTGCCGGGCGTTTGCGCGGAAGTGTCGTTTTGGGCGGCCACTCCCATGCAGCTTGCCACACATAGCGCTATCACTGTCAATCTCTTTACGTTCGTCATATCTTCGTTATTCTATGGTTTTACATTGGCAAATGTAGTGGGGGGGAGAGAGGATTGCAAAAGTGATAGACGTTGGGGGAATTTTCCTCGCCTAAAATCTTTTTTGTACCGATGAATGGGAGAAGTCTTTTTTCTGTTCAACTTTTCACCTTTTTATTTGTTCTTTATATAAAAGTATTTTATATTTGTAATCATTATAATTTTATCAGCATGAAACGAACTGCGGTAAACATTTGGCGTTTTTATTTGGAAGGTTTTCGAAGTATGACGTTAGGGCGTACTTTGTGGCTTATCATCCTTGTGAAGTTATTCATCATGTTTTTTATTCTCCGTCTTTTCTTTTTCCCACGGTTTCTGAATACTCCCGTGGTGGGTGACGACAAAGAAGGCTATGTTAGTAATGAACTTATCCACCGGAGCCTGGGTGACTAAATACGGAGACACAGAGCCGCAGAGTTTATGTCCTTGCCTTTATAAATTCTCCGTGTCTCTGTGTTCTTACTTGACAACCCAATAACTTAGTAACTCAATAACTCATAACTTATAACTCATAACTTGATTCTTATGCTTGGACACATTGACACTTCTCTGATTGACTGGTCGAGAGCCCAATTTGCCTTGACCGCCATCTATCACTGGATTTTTGTGCCGCTGACACTTGGACTGGCGGTAATTATGGGCATCATGGAAACGGCGTACTACCGTACGGGTGACGAATTTTGGAAACGTACTGCTAAATTCTGGATGAAGATTTTCGGTATCAACTTTGCCATTGGTGTAGCAACCGGTATCATTCTGGAATTTGAATTCGGTACGAACTGGAGTAATTACAGTTGGTTTGTGGGCGATATCTTTGGTGCACCGCTTGCCATCGAGGGTATTTTGGCTTTCTTTATGGAAGCAACGTTTATCGCCGTCATGTTCTTCGGCTGGGATAAGGTGAGTAAGCGTTTCCACCTGGCATCTACCTGGCTTACGGGGCTGGGCGCCACGATTTCCGCCTGGTGGATTCTGGTTGCCAATGCGTGGATGCAGAATCCCGTAGGCATGGAGTTCAATCCCGATACGGCACGCAACGAGATGGTGGACTTCTGGGCTGTGGCCACTTCGCCGATGGCTGTCAACAAGTTCTTCCACAGTGTGCTGTCCGGCTGGGTACTGGCTGCCGTGTTTGTAGTGGGGGTGAGCTGCTGGTATCTGTGGAAGAAGCGCGAGAAGAAATTTGCGCTGGCAAGTGTAAAGATTGCCGCATGGGTAGGTCTGTGTGCCGCCGTGCTGTCTGCCTGGACGGGCGATGGCTCCGGCTATCAAGTGGCGCAAAAGCAGCCGATGAAGTTGGCTGCTATGGAAGGTTATTATGAAGGGCGGCAAGGTGCCGGATTGGTAGCGTTCGGGCTGCTGAATCCTGCCAAGCAGACGCCGCAAGACGGAGTAGACCCATTCCTTTTCCGTGTGGAAATCCCTAAGATGTTGTCGTTGCTTGCCGAACGGAAGACGGATGCCTTTGTTCCCGGCATCAATGACCTGCTGAAAGGCGGATACCCGTTGAAGGACGGTACTGTGGCGCTTTCGGCAGAAGAGAAAATAGAAAAAGGGAAAACGGCCATCAGTGCGTTTGCCGCCTATCGTGCAGCCAAGGCTGCGGGCAATGAGGCAGATGCAGAGGTGGCTGCCAAAGTGTTGAAAGATAATGTAGCCTATTTCGGTTACGGTTATATCAAGGATGTGAACGAATTGGTGCCGAATGTGCCTCTTACGTTCTACATGTTCCGTGTGATGGTGATGTTGGGTGGATATTTCATCCTCTTCTTTATCGTGGTGCTGTTCCTGGCCTATAAGAAAGACTTGTCGCGGATGCCGTGGATGCATTGGGTGGCCATGCTCACCATTCCGCTGGGCTATCTGGCCGGACAAGCCGGATGGGTGGTTGCCGAATGTGGTCGCCAGCCGTGGGCCATCCAAGACATGCTGCCCACAAGTGCCGCCATTTCCAAGTTGGATGTCGGTTCCGTGCAGACCACGTTCTTTATCTTTCTGGTACTTTTCACTGTCATGCTGATTGCCGAGGTGGGAATTATGCTGAAGGCCATTCGCAAAGGCCCGGAAACAGAAACGCATAATTCATAACATAACTCATAACTTATAATTCATAATTCACAATGAATACCTATATTTTTCTTCAACACTATTGGTGGTTCGTAGTCTCCTTGCTGGGAGCACTGCTGGTATTCCTGCTGTTTGTGCAGGGAGGTAATTCGCTTCTGTTCTGTCTGGGGAAGACGGAGGAGCAAAAGAAGATGATGATTAATTCTACGGGACGGAAATGGGAGTTTACGTTTACAACGCTCGTCACGTTTGGAGGCGCGTTCTTTGCTTCGTTTCCGTTGTTCTATAGTACGAGTTTCGGAGGAGCCTATTGGTTGTGGATGATTATTCTGTTCAGCTTTGTGTTGCAGGCTGTCAGCTACGAGTTCCAGTCGAAGGCGGGAAATCTGCTGGGCAAGACAACGTATCGCACGTTCCTGGTGATAAACGGAGTGGTAGGTCCGGTATTGCTGGGTGGGGCAGTGGCCACGTTCTTCACGGGGTCCGAATTTTACATCAATAAAGGGAATATGGCAGATACGGTGATGCCGGTCATCAGTCAGTGGGCCAATGCAGGACACGGGCTGGATGCGCTGCTCAATCCGTGGAATGTGGTGCTCGGGCTGGCTGTGTTCTTCCTGGCGCGCATCTTGGGGGCGCTCTATTTTATTAATAACATCAATGAGGACGACTTGGTGAGACGCTGCCGCCGGGCACTCTGGGGAAATACGGCATTGTTTCTGGTGTTCTTCCTGGCCTTCGTCATCCGTACACTGGTGGCCGACGGCTACGCTGTCCGTCCGGAAACGGGAGAGGTGTTCATGGAACCTTACAAGTATCTGATGAACTTCTTGCAGATGCCGGTAGTGCTGTTTGTATTCCTGATTGGTGTGGTGGCTGTGCTTTGGGGCATCATCCGTACGCTGTGGAAGCCGACGTTCGACAAGGGAATCTGGTTTGCCGGTGCAGGGACGGTGCTTGCGGTATTGGCATTGCTGCTTGTGGCAGGCTATAACAATACAGCCTATTATCCTTCCACCCACGACTTACAAAGCTCGCTGACGTTGGCAAACAGTTGTTCGAGCCAGTTCACACTGAAGGTTATGGCTTATGTCTCTATCCTTGTTCCTTTCGTTCTTGCCTATATCTTCTATGCATGGCGCAGCATTGATAATCGTAAGATTGATGCGAAGGAGATGGGAGAGGGAGGCCATGCGTATTAATTAAAAATTAAAGGGGATGTATCAACCCCCTTTGAACGCTTTTTTTTAGGCGCGGATTACGCAGAATAACACGGATTCAGTTTATTGAATCCGTGTTATTCTGCGTAATCCGCGCCTAATTTATAACATTATGAAAGTGCTCATGTACTTTGGGCACGTCCTCTTTTTATTCTTTTGTCTGTTTCTCATTTAGCTGGAATTTGGGTATCAGTTTCATCAATCGTAGAATCTGTCCTTGCCTTTTCTTTATGTAAGGGGAGGGGTGTGCTGAGTCGAAGCGTATGGGGTTGGGTAGTGTGGCTGCTATCAGTGCACATTGTCCGGCAGAGAGTTTGGCTGCTGTAGTCTTGAACTTGTATTTGGCGGCGGCTTGTGCGCCATAGATGCCTTTCCCCATTTCGATGGAGTTGAGATAGACCTCCATGATACGTTCTTTGGACCAGAAGAATTCTATCAGTACGGTGAAGTAGGCTTCCAGTCCTTTGCGTACCCAGGAAGATTGGGGCCATAGGAATACATTCTTTGCCGTCTGCTGGCTGATAGTACTGGCGCCCCGTTTCCGTTTTCTTGTTTCATTCTCCTTTATCGCTTTCTGTATCTCAATGAAATCGAACCCGTTGTGTGTGGCAAACCGGTTGTCTTCCGAAGCAATGACGGCCATCGGCAGGTGAGGGGATATCTTGTCGGAAGATACCCAAGTATGGTGCCAACGGGGACTTTCGCCCTTGAAGACTTGCTGCACGCTGCGGATAACCATCAATGGCGTGATGTAGACGGGTACAAAACGATAAACCACTACCGCCAGGATAGTGGAAATAAAGAAGAATAATATGATGTTGCGGAGGAACCGCAAAGGTTTCGGGAGTTTCATGGAGAGAGTGCCAGTGTGATTAATGTACTAATATGTCAATGTGATTAATGTGTCAATATGCCAATTAGCACATTGGCACATTGATCACATTAGCACATTAATTATTCGCCTCCGCATTCTTAATCATCTGTTCGCTGGCATACATATATACCTCTACGCGTCGGTTCTGGTCGGCAGACAGACTTTCATCGTATTCGTTGTATCCCACGCCTTCCACTTTCTTGAACTGGGCAGGAGATACACCGCAATCCTGCAAATAGTTTTCTACAGCATAGGCGCGGTTCTTGGAAACCTTCATGTTGGCTTCGTAGGTACCCACCTTGTCGGTATGGCCGATGATGGCAATGTCCGTTGTCGGGTCTTCCTTCAGAATCTGTGCAAGTTCGCGCAGGGAGGCCTTTGCCTCGTTGCTCAGTGCTGCGGAGTTGAAGCCGAACAGAATACCTGCCGCAAAGGATACTTTGACAGCCGGCAAGCCGTTGGCATCCGTTACCTGCTCCACTTGGGCACCTTCAATCTTGGCAGCTTCGGCAGCCTTCTTGTCCATTTTGTGTCCGATGGCAACACCGGCACCTGTACCTACTGCCGCGCCTACTGCCGCGCCAATGGCTGCCCCCTTGCCTTTACCTATCAGTCCGCCGATAATGGCACCTGCCGCTGCGCCGGAACCACCACCGATTATTCCACCTTTTGCCTTGTTGTTCATGGTGCCGCAACTGCCCAGCAGCAATGCACTGCATAAAAACAATACTGTAAATTTCATTTTCTTCATAACTCTTTTTTCTTTAAAAGTTGATCTTATCTTTAATGTTGCAAATTTATGTATATATAACCATATTTCTCTTCCTAAAGTTCGTCAGTTCTGTTCTTTTTTAGAGAATTTTCCTTTTGATGGATATGAACCAGGCTGTCAGTATCAGACCTTTGGCAATGGTGGTTCCACTCACTGCCCACCAGATGGCGTCCACTCCCATACCCATATGTACCAGTAGCAATGCTACCGGAATGCGCATATAGTTGCATCCGATACTGACAATAGCAGGCGGTACCGTTCGTCCCAGTCCATAGAACACACCTTGCATGGTGATTTCCATCATCATGAACATTTGTGAATAACCGTCGATGCGGAGAAAGTCACCTCCCACACGGTAGGCTTCGGCTTCGGGCACGAAGATAGAGAACACTTCACTGCCAAAGAAGATAAAGAGCAGTGAGCAGAGACTTCCGAATACGCCCGTCATCCATAGGGTGGTGTGCCATGCCTGCTTCACGCGCGACTTTTGTCCGGCAGCATAGTTCTGTGCAATGAATGTACTCAGTCCTGTAGAGAATCCTTGTGAAGTGTTCCAGGTGATGGCCTCGATTTGTCCTCCGGTAGTGAATGCCATCAGTCCGATGTGCCCTCCCTGCTCCGAAGCGGTGCGCGAGAGGAACATGTTGACGAAAGCAAAGAGTGTGTTCAGTGTGGCCACGGGCAGGCCGAGCTTGAAGATACGCCGGGTGTACTTCTTCTTCAGACGGACGAGGAAGGAGAATCCGCCGAGTACAGCGCTTTTCCCCCGGAGTTTGTAGACGAAGATGCCGAAGACCATGGCTTCGGACAGCCAGGTGGCAAGTGCAGCCCCTACCGTCCCCCAGCCAAAGCCGAAGATGAAAAGAGGGTCGAGGAGGATATTCATAACCAGTCCCGTTCCGCTGATGTAGAACGGAATCTTGCTACGTCCTGCCGCGTTGTAGATGCCCGTGAAGGCAGCGGAGAGAAAGACGAACGGCAGTCCTGTCGACACGATGCGCAGATAGGTCACGGCGGCGTCTGTGATATGCTGTTTCAGTTCGAAGATGTTCAGGATGGGGCGGGCGAAAAGAAACAGCAGTCCTCCCCAGCAGACGGAGATGAGCAGGGCAATTGTAATGTTGTGTGAAGCAAAACTGCGTGCATCCTCTTCGCTGCGTGCACCGATGGACTGGCCTACGCTGACTTCGGCACCTACCTTGTTCAACAAGGCGATGGAACCGGACATCCACGTCAGTATGCCTACCGCACCTACTGCAGCCACGGACTCACTGCCCAGACGTCCTACCCATGCCATGTCTGTCAGGCTGTAGGCCATTTGGATGAATGAGGTGGCCATGATGGGCATTGCCAGCGTGAATAGCTGGCGGTTGATGGGGCCTTGTGTCAAATTCTTAGTTCCTTGCACGTTGACGTTTTTTTAGATAAACAATGTATTAATCATCTCCTTTTTCGCTTTCTGCGGAGGCGGTGGCGGCGTTTCTGCTTGTACTTTCGTATCTTGGTATATACCAGCCAGATGAAGAGCAGACCGAAGACGGCGAAGATGAGCAGTACGATGCCCGTATTGAGATTGTCACCTTTCACGCGGCTCCACATTTCGAGCACCAGTTCCGTGCGGTCGCCGAAGTCGCGTATCATGGCGCAGCGCTCCACTACGCGGCGGTCGGGGTACTGGACCGGGTCTATCTGTAGGCTGTCGGCTCCGGACAAGGGACCGAAGAAGTAGCTGAGGTCGGAATGCACGTCAAGCGTGGTGTCGGTCTTCGCCTCCATGATTTCCGGTGTGGCGACGGCGCTGACGTAACCGATGGCATCCATGTTGCGCAGCGCCACGGAGGGCTGGCAGAGGTAGTTGATGAAATAGCTTGCTGCCTTCACGTTGCGGGCGTAGCGGGGGATTACCCAGCCGTCATACCAGATGTTGCTGCCTTCGCGGGGGACGGTGTAGTCCAGTTCCACACCCACGGCATCGGCCTCCTCGATGGCCCAGACGGCGTCGCCGCTCCAGGTGAAGTTGATCCACGCCTTGTTCTTGGTCATCATTTCCTTGCCGAAGTCGGCTTCCCAGCCGGCGATGTTGGGTTTCATCTCCTTGAGGTATTTCTCGGCAAGGGCGATGGCCTGCGGGGAGTTGTCGTTCATCAGTTGCTCTACGGTGACGGTGCTGTCGGCAAGTTCCCGGGCATGGGCGTAAATGATGGCAGTGCCGTAGGCGTCGCGGTAGCTGTCCTTCATCAGTATCTTGCTACGGTTTTTGGGAGTCCAGAGGATATTCCACGTGCCCGCCTCTTCGGGAGTAATGAACTTCTTGTTGAAGAGGATGCCGGCGGTGCCCCACATATAGGGCACGGCATAGTCCTCGGTCTGGCGTTCAGGTTGCGAGGTCTTGTTCAGCTCGTGGCGGATGTAGGGCGACACGTTGGGGATGTAGTCCGGTGTGCGGCCGAAGTTGCGGTCGATGGGTAGCAGGAGGTCTTTGCGAAGCATACGTTCGATGATGTACTCCGAGGGGCATACGACGTCGAAGTCCTCGTGCCCGCGCTCAATTTTGGTGAGCATGATTTCGTTGATATCGAACACCTGGTAGATGATACGGAGGTCTTCGCCCGTCTGCTGCTTGTACCAGTCGGGAAATTCGGCAAGCACATCTTCATCGATGTAGTCTGCCCAGTTGTATATCTTCAGTACACGGCTGCGCTCTTCTGTAGAGTTTCCACAAGAGGAGAGGGATGCGATACAGCACAGTAGAATCAGTATGTTTATTATCCTTTTCATCATCTTGTTTTTGACAATTGATAACTTATAACTCATCACTCACATCAATCGTTTTTTGTCCGTTCGGCCCGCTTGTTGATTACAATCAGCAACACCAGCACCGTCACGAAGATGATGGTGGAGAGTGGCCGCAGTTCCGGCGTCAGTCCACCCTTGCGCGCATCGGCGTAGATGTAGGTGGAGAGCGTTTCCAGCCCCTGGTTGCCGATGGTGAAGATGGTCACGGCAAAGTCGTCGATGGAGAGCGTGAAGGCAAGGATGAAGCCGCTTATCATACCCGGAAATATCTCCGGAAGAATAACCTTGCGCAGTGCTTGGAACGGTGTGGCGCCCAGGTCGAGTGCCGCCTCGTAGACATTCTGGTTCATCTTCTTGAGCCGGGGCATTACGCTGAGCACCACGTAGGGTGTGCAGAAGGTGATGTGTGCCAGTACCACTGTGGTAAATCCTTGCGATATGCCGAAGCTGACGAACAGCAGGAACAGCGACACACCGGTGATAATGTCTGCATTCATCATCGGGATGGCATTGGCGAAGTTCATTACCTGCCGTGTGCGCGAGCGCAGGTTGAAGATGCCGATGGCTGCAATGCTGCCCAGTGCCGTGCTGGCGGTGGCGGCAAGCAGGGCAATGGCGAATGTGTTCCAGATAGCGTTCATCAACGAGTGGTGCATCCCGCCCGTGAACAGCGAGCTGTACAGCTTGGTGGAGAACCCCGTCCAGTTGCCCAGCACCTTTGCTTCGGTGAAGGAGAATATCATGATTATCAGGATAGGCGAATAGAGCAACGCCAACAGCAGCCACAAGTAGCCGCGGGTCAAGATTCGTGTCATCATATCACACCTCCGCTTTCATTCGATGCGCCGTCTTCCTCGTTGGTGAAGAGGACGGTGATGCCTATCAGCAGCAGCATGATGAGCGAGAGGGCGGCACCGTAGTTCCACATTCCATTGTAGATATTCTCTTGTACCGTGGTACCGAAAAGCTTGATGTTGTTCATCGTCAGCAGCTCGGCGATGGCGAAGGTGGACACCGTAGGCATAAACACCATTACTATACCACTCATCACACCCGGCATGGACAGCGGTAGAATCACCTTGCCGAATACGTGCGTGGGGGAGGCTCCCAAGTCTTGCGCAGCCTCAATCAAATTGTGGTCCATCTTCTGAAGGGTGTTGTAAATGGGGTATATCATGAACGGCAGGAAGTTGTAGACCATACCGAACACAAGTGCGCCTTCACCCAGCGGCAGGTTCAGGAAGTCGAACAGTGCTACTGTGGCAAGCGTACGTATCAAGATGTTCACCCACATGGGCAGGATGAACAGCACCACCATGGTGCGCGAGGTGTTGAATTGCTTCTGACTCAGGATATACGCCGCCGGATAGCCTAGCAGCAGGCAGACCAGCGTAGTGATAACGGCTATTCCGATGGAGTAGACAAACGTGTTCATCGCTTCGGGGTGCATCATGAACTTGCGGAAGTTGGCAAGCGTGAACGCTCCTCCGTCGTCCGTAAAGGCGTAGAGCACGATGAGCAGCAGCGGTACTATAACAAATACAAGCAGAAATAGCGCGTAGGGTACCGTCCAGTTGCGCCGACGCATAAAGAAAGTTATCATCTTTATTAAGGATTAAGGGATTAGGGATTAAGGATTAGGGATTAGGGATTAAGGGTGGAGGATAAAGAATTTATAATAGCTAACCCTTAATCCCTAATCCCTATTCTTTATTCCTTATTCTCACGTTTTCGGGTGCGATGATGATACCTACACGGTCGCCGTCGTCCCACACGTCGTTGGTGTCGACAAAGATGTCTTCGTCCCAGTCTGTAAACACGGTCAGGTGGTAATGGTTTCCTTTGTAGAGGATGAATTTCACTTCACCCGTCAGACGGCCGTCCTCTTCGTTGTCTTCGAGGATGACGTCCTGGAAGTCCACTTCCACTTGCACGCTGCTGCCCGGTTCGATGCCTTGCACGGGCAGGCATTCGAAGTTACAGCCCAGGAATTCTACGTGCGTTTTGTCCACCAGTTTTCCTTCGAAGGTGTTGCAGGTGCGTTCTTTCTTCATCACATGGATGTCGAAGGGTTTTACCAGCAGACCGACTTCGCGTCCTGCCTCGAAGGCATGGTAGTCCTGCACCATCAGCTCGTAGCCTTCGCGCGTTTGCACCAGCATTTCATAGTGTACGCCTTTGAAGATACAGCTGGTTACGGTGCCCGTCAGCTGTGCGGCGTCGGATACATCGAAGATGTAGATGTCTTCGGGGCGAATTACTACGTCCACCTGCATCTGTTCACCAAATCCTGTGTCCACGCATTCAAATTCGTGCCCGCAGAAGGTAACGGCCTTATCTTTTATCATGACTCCGTTCAAAATGTTGCTTTCGCCGATGAAGTCGGCTACAAAGGAGTTGATGGGCTCGTTGTAGATGTCCGTAGGCACACCTATCTGCTGGATGCGTCCTTCGCTCATCACAACGATGGTGTCGCTCAGGGTGAGTGCCTCTTCCTGGTCGTGGGTCACGTATACGAAGGTGATACCCAGCTTCTGGTGCATTTCCTTCAGTTCCATCTGCATGTCTTTGCGCATTTTGAGGTCCAAGGCAGCGAGAGGCTCGTCCAGCAGCAGCACTTCGGGTTCGTTGACGATAGCTCGGGCGATGGCTACGCGCTGTTGCTGTCCGCCGGAGAGGGAGTCCACGTCGCGGTCCTCATAGTCTGTCATGCCCACCATGCGCAGGGCTTGTTTCACTTTCTTCTCGATAGTGGCACCGGGCAGCTTCTTCAGCTTCAGCCCGAAGGCTATGTTGTTGAATACGTTGAGGTGGGGGAAGAGGGCGTACTTCTGGAACACGGTGTTCACCGGACGCTTGTGCGGCGGTGTCTGTGTGATGTCCTTTCCGGCAATGGTTATCACTCCTTCCGAGGCTGTCTGAAAGCCTGCAATGAGGCGTAACAGTGTTGTCTTTCCGCAGCCGGACGGTCCTAGTATTGTTACAAACTCGCCCTTACGGACAGACAAATTCACATCATTCAGCACGGCCTTGTCTCCGAAGAATTTCGATACATGTTCCACACCGATGATGCAATCGGACTTTTGCATAAGCGTCTTTTACTTTATCCAAACGAATTAAACGAATTTCGGGCTTTCAAAAAAGCGAGTGCAAAGTTACATAATTTATCGGGAATTTTCGCTTTACTCTAAAATTCATTATCCCTATGAAGTTAAAATAAACACATAGCGAAAAAGTAATTTTTGGTAAAGTGTAGATAATCAGCTGATATATCGTTTGTTACTTCCGAGCCGCAATACTCCGTATCGCTGAAAATTCTCCAATAGGGCAAGGGGCAAGCCCCTCTGCACACCCCGTCGAGGACGGTATTTCGCCGCCCTCAAAGATAGTTAGATTTATTGTTTCACAAGCCAAAAAAGAAAGGAAGGATATATGGGTTTCGTAGTTTTACACATGGAAAAGGTGCACGGCAGCGACAGCGGAACGACCGCACATATCGAGCGTTTCATCATTCCGAAGAACGCCGACCCCACATGTACCCACCTAAACCGCAGTCTCATCGAATACCCCGACGGGGTGAAAGACCCCACGGACGGGACGAGACTGGTTCTTGCCATTGACCGAAAGCCCATTGTCGAGTGGTTCAAAGAGCAATTCGACAAGCTACGGCAGAGCATACACCGACCTATACAGCCGCAAAGGAAAGGCAGGGGAATGAAGATATAACCGTTTTATCTTGCTGGAAAACAATAAAAAGTGCTGTTCATAATGCCTTATGAATGGCACTTTTTATATATTTGCACACAAAATAAGGATAGAGCAAATAAAAGTAAATACAGAATCGTAAAATTTGACAGATATGAAAACACAAAAATTAGAAATACTGATATTATTCCTCTGTATATTCGGCTTTATAGGCTGTGATAACAAAGATGAAGAGGGTGAGAAAGTGACAGACTACAAGGAATATTCTCTAACCATTGCATCAAAGAAGATACCCGGTGTTTGTTGGTCAGACGGATTTAATTATTTATCTGATGTATATGCTGTAAAGAAAGAAAATGCCCAAGAATGGGAGAGCCTTGGAGTCATTGATAAATTTGAGTTTGAGAAAGGATATGAATATAAGGTAAAAATCAGTGAAACAAATTATTTGGATTATAGCATGGAAAATCCCGCATGGACGGAATATGAACTACTTGAAATAATATCTAAAAATAGGAAAGATTCAGAAAATTTGCCTTTACATTTTATCCCTAAATCATACTACGAGAATGTACAGCTTCCTAAATACAAATATGTAGTAGATGCAGATAATAATCAAAAACTTATTGAAGAAGAATTGGAAAAAGAATCTCTTATTCCTTTGGATTTTCACTATATATTTTGGCGGAGCGAAGACAAATTCCTAAGATGTATTGCAATAAAAGACGATAATAATACACTGGGACCGTGTATTATAAAAAACGAAAACAAAGCTCCGGAAGAAATGCCAGAATCTTACAAATTACTTCCTCCAGAGGGAAATGTGTTTGGTTATGGAAAATGGACTTTTTCAGATGAACAGGGAAATGAAACGAATTATCTTTCATTTGATGTGTTTATGGGTCGTTCTGCTAAATCAAGAAACGTAGATTTAACTCCCGATGTAGCTTATCTTTATAAAGACCTTTCTGAATACTACAAAAATAAATATCCGCAAGCCGGAGTAAAAACAGTTGTGGTTTCTTATGCCGTTTCTATTAAATAACATAAAATCCTCAGCGAGCATCAATTATCCTAATTATCATTGCAACTATTATAAGAATCTATTAATATGAGAACTATAGAATTAAGCATAAAAAAACGTATGAAAAGAATGAATTTGACCGCTTTATTGTTAAGCAGTGTCTGTTTGTTATGCCAACCCCTTCAAGCCCAACAGAGCATTGATGCTTGTGACGGTCGTACTTATAAAGTAGGCGACACGCTCCGTATTGGCGAACCATTGCCTTCGGGCTATCTATTTATTAGGCAGCTAAACGCCAATAATCAATTCGACAGTCTGGATCCGAAAAACTCAACCGGACGGACTGCCGTCATTACCGACATACCTACTTACCAGCCCGAACTCTATCAACAGTTCGGCATTTACCAACAGCCGGAAACGCCCCAAATAGTCTTTGCCGAACAAGGGGATTTCAAGATCGGCGTATATCTAAACATGGCTTTAAGCAAAGGAAACATCATGTCCGGACATCATGTTTCCCTTATGAATGGAGCTGTTGACCTTACCCCAGCTATCTTGTTCGCCTACGCACATAAGCTTTACGGCAAACCTATCGACACAACATCAGTTGAAACCTATGCCTCTCTCCGTGCTCCCAAACAATATGCAGAAGCAGCCAATGACCCGTTTGTACTGGAAGAACTCCGTACAACATACCGGAAAGAACTGGAACAAGCTGTAGCAAAGGCAGATTTCAATAAAGTGTTCCGCATCAAATGTTTCTCGGAACTCCAAATGTATGACATTAATCAACAGCATTTTCCGATTTCGGGCTTAACGTGTGTCGATGTGGAAACCAAGCAGAACAGAGAATTATCCCAACAAGGTTATTGCTTATGGGGAACTTGTGCCTTTCATTTCACTAACGCTCCGTCATTTACCACCCTGCCTTGCAAAAAAAACATTGCCCAAGGCATCTATACCATGCGTAAAATGACCTCGGCGACCTTGCCACCAACAGCTACCCTATATGTATATGTGCGCATCCTCCAACAGCCAGTATCACTTCCTGATAAACGTACCATGGTGATGCGTCCCGGAACCTCATTCGATTTCGAGTGGTCAACACTCCGTAAAGCATACGGTCAAAAAGCTTTGAACATGGAAATTGTACAAACAGACGGTTATTATAATGTCTTCCCTTATAACATACAAGAAGTGACATACAATTATCTTGGTACACAAACGTTACCTGAAAAGAACAATAAATAGTAATATGAAACTAAAAAATATCATTCTGACTACATTGGTAACAATCGCCCTGACATCATGTTATACATCCAGTCGAATAAGTAAATTCAGCTCTGAAAATATAAAATTGGTATAGATAAAATCTTTTCATAAAAAGATATGGAAAGCCTTTTAATAAGGAAATATCCTATATACAAGACAATCAAGAGAAAGAAAAACTCTTCTATAAAGAAGAATTAAACAAAGGTACATGGTATATTATAACAACAGCTTTTACTTTTATTGATGATAAACTTATAAAGCAAGAGGTTGTAAAAGAAGAAAGGACTTTTCAAAAATGTGATTGTAATAAATAATAAGTAATACCTTTGCTGACAGTATTGATATAAAAAACTATTACACGATGGAAAAGAAAATTGTACTCATCACCGGAGCCTCCTCCGGAATAGGGGAAGGCTGTGCTCGCAAGTTTGCCATGAACGGTTACCGGCTTATACTCAATGGCCGTAATGTGGAGAAACTGAATGCTGTAAAGAAAGAATTGGAAGAAAAATTCGGAGCCGATGTGTATCTGCTTCCTTTTGATGTCCGCGATAGGCAGGCTGCTTGTGCCGCCCTCGAATCCCTTCCGGTGGAGTGGAAAGCGATAGACATACTGATTAACAATGCCGGACTCGTCATCGGAGTAGACAAGGAGCACGAGGGTAATCTCGACGAATGGGATGTGGTGATTGATACAGACGTGAAAGCGCTTCTCGCTATGACCCGCCTCGTAGTTCCCGGCATGGTGGAGCGCGGACGCGGTCATGTCATCAACATGGGGTCTATTGCCGGAGACTACGCTTATCCGGGCGGCAGTGTGTACTGTGCCTGCAAAGCCGCCGTCAAGGCCCTTTCCGACGGACTCCGCATCGACTTGGTGGATACTCCGGTACGCGTGACGAACGTCAAGCCCGGACTGGTGGAAACCAATTTCTCTGTCATCCGTTTCCGTGGCGACCGGGAGGCGGCTGACAATGTATATAAAGGTATACGCCCGCTAACCGGTGACGATATAGCCGAAGTGGTTTATTTTGCCGCTGCCGTCCCCGAGCATATCCAGATTGCAGAAGTGCTGGTGATGCCTGCCAACCAGGCTACCGGGACAATTGTCTGCCGGAAATAGAATTTGTATAAGAATATGATAAAATGATACTATTTTATCTTCGGGGAAACGTCTACATTTGCCCACAGCTAAATGATTATAGAATCTAAACAAGAAAAGCATGAATTTTAAGAAACGAACAAATTTCCTTTTTGGAGCACTGCTGCTGACCGGCAGTTTGTTGGCTCAAAACGTATGTGTATCCACTCCGAAAACTTCTTTGGTGCTTTCGGCTCCTGAAGGCGGTACACTGAGACACTTGTATTATGGTAACAGACTTTCTGAAACCGATTTGCTGAATATTGCCACGGCAGAAGCAGGCCACACGGCCTATCCCGAATATGGATTGAATACCCCCGTGGAGACGGCTCTCGCTGTGAAGCATGCTGACGGTAACATGACCCTCCAGCTTGAAGTGCTGAATGTGACTACCGAGAAGGAAGGAAATGCCGTGACGACTGTCGTGGCGCTGAAAGACAAAGTGTATCCCTTTTTTGTCAATGTCTGCTACCGAGCCTGGCAAGATGCCGACGTGATAGAATCCTGGACTGAAATTTCTCATCAGGAGAAGAAGCCGGTAGTGCTCAATCAGTTTGCCTCCGGCTATCTGCCCATCCGCCGCGGTGATGTGTGGCTCTCCCATCTCTCCGGTTCCTGGGCCAATGAGGGCTTTTTGACGCAGGAACCTCTCACTCCGGGCATGAAGGTTATCAAGAATAAGGACGGTGTGCGAAATTCTCATACCGACCATGCGGAAGTGATGTTCTCCCTTGACGGCCGTCCGCAGGAGAACACGGGCAACGTGATTGGCGCAGCCCTCTGTTACAGTGGTAACTACAAACTCCGCATCGAGACGCATGATGATGAATATCACCATTTCTTTGCCGGAATCAACGAAGAGAACTCTGCTTATTCCTTGAAGAAAGACGAGCTTTTCCGCACTCCCGAACTTGCCCTGACCTATAGTAACGAGGGATTGAGTGGCAGCAGCCGTAACTTCCACCGCTGGGCGCGTCTGCACAAGTTGGCGCACGGCACTACTCCCCGTAAGATTTTATTGAACAGTTGGGAAGGCGTGTATTTCGACATCAACCAGCAGGGTATGGACCAAATGATGGCGGACATCGCCTCCATGGGCGGCGAATTGTTCGTGATGGACGATGGCTGGTTTGGCGACAAATATCCCCGTAAGAACGACAGTTCATCACTCGGCGACTGGGTGGTGGACAAGAACAAGCTTCCGGACGGTGTCAAAGGGCTGTTGAGTGATGCCAAAAAGCGCGGCATCAAGTTCGGTATCTGGATTGAGCCGGAGATGGCAAACACCACTAGCGAACTTTACGAACAACATCCGGATTGGGTGCTCAAAGCTCCCGAACGCGACCTCGTACTGGGACGCGGCGGTACGCAGGTGGTGCTCGACCTTGCCAATCCTGCCGTACAGGACTTCGTGTTCGGTGTTGTTGACAATCTGATGACTTCTTATCCTGAGATAGACTATATCAAATGGGATGCCAATATGGCTGTCATGAACCACGGTTCTCAATACCTGACCAAAGAAAATCAGAGCCACATGTATATAGAGTATCATCGCGGCTTTGAGAAGGTGTGCCAGCGCATCCGTGCCAAATACCCCGACCTTACCATCCAGGCATGTGCCAGTGGCGGTGGCCGTGCCAACTACGGAGTGCTGCCTTACTTCGACGAGTTCTGGGTGAGCGACAATACCGATGCCCTGCAACGTGTCTATATGCAGTGGGGAACTTCCTATTTCTTCCCCGCCATAGCCATGGCATCGCACATCAGTGCCGCCCCTAACCATCAGACATTCCGTACCATCCCTCTGAAGTACCGCATCGATGTGGCTATGAGTGGCCGTTTGGGTATGGAAATCCAACCCAAGAACATGACGGAAGAGGAAAAGGCGCTTTGCAAGAATGCCATTGCCGAGTACAAGACCATTCGTCCCGTGGTACAATTGGGAGATATCTACCGCTTGATATCCCCTTATGACAAGCAGGGTGTGGCTTCATTAATGTACGTGGCTCCAGAGAAGGATAGGGCAGTCTTCTATTGGTGGAAGACGGAACACTTCTGTAATCAGCATCTGCCGCGTGTGAAGATGGCCGGTCTCTGTGCCGACAAGCAATACCGAGTACATGAGCTGAACCGCATAGATAATGTTCCCTTGAACTACGAAGGAAAGGTCTTCAGTGGTGCCTACCTTATGGCAAACGGGCTGGAGGTTCCATACAACCATAGGGTGGACTACCACAAGCAGAACGACTATTCGAGCCGTGTGCTTTATCTGGAAGAGGTGAAATGACGTGAACAAAGGTGAGGTTTAGTCGCGTAAAGGTGAACTTGAGCAGTGTAAAGGTGAGGTTGATGGGTACAGTTGGTACAGTGGGTACAGCGGTCCTTTTGCCTCACACACGCATGTATATAAATAATGTACGCGTTATAAAGCAATGTACATAAGCGCATGTGTGTGAAGCAGAAGAGACGCTGTACCTACTGTACCAATTGTACCACTGTTTGGATGTCCAATCTTTTCTTTTCGTGGTAAGATGGAAACATAAAAAAGTCCTACAATACGTTGATATTGTAGGACTTTTTTATGTTTGTAGCCTTCTGGCTTTTTTCTCTGTGAACCGCTTGGGGCTCGAACCCAAGACCCCAACATTAAAAGTGTTGTGCTCTACCTGCTGAGCTAGCGATTCAATCCTTTAGTGCTGTTAAGCGGGTGCAAAGATAGATACTTTTTTGAAATTTGCAAAATAATACCATCTTTTTTCTTATCTTTGTCCCCATTAACCCTTGATATTAATCATTAATCACTGAACGTTAATCATTAAATACATGGCAACAGTAGACGATAAAAAGATTATCTTTTCTATGGTTGGGCTGAATAAAATCATTCAGCAGAACAACAAGCAGGTACTGAAGAACATTTACCTCTCGTTCTTCTACGGGGCAAAAATCGGTATCATCGGTCTGAACGGTTCGGGTAAATCGACCCTGCTGAAGATTATCGCCGGATTGGATAAGTCCTATCAGGGCGAAGTGGTGTTCTCGCCGGGATATTCTGTGGGATATCTGGCTCAGGAACCGTACCTCGACCCCACCAAGACCGTGAAGGAAATTGTTATGGAAGGTGTGCAACCCATTGTGGATGCGCTGGCAGAATACGAGGAAATCAACCAGAAGTTCGGCTTGCCCGAATATTATGAGGATCAGGACAAGATGGACAAGCTTTTCTCCCGCCAGGCCGAATTGCAGGACATCATCGACGCGACCGATGCCTGGAACCTCGACAGCAAGCTGGAGCGCGCCATGGACGCCCTTCGTTGTCCGCCCGAAGATCAGTCCGTAGAACATCTTTCCGGTGGTGAGCGTCGCCGTGTGGCCCTTTGCCGCCTATTGTTGCAGAAGCCCGACGTGCTTCTCCTCGACGAGCCCACCAATCACCTCGATGCCGAATCCATTGACTGGCTGGAACAACACTTGCAGCAGTACGAGGGTACGGTGATTGCCGTAACGCACGACCGCTACTTCCTCGACCACGTTGCCGGCTGGATTCTTGAGCTGGACCGTGGTGAAGGTATTCCCTGGAAAGGTAACTACTCCAGTTGGCTGGAACAGAAGACCAAGCGTATGGAGCAGGAGGAAAAGACTGCCAGCAAGCGCCGCAAGACGCTGGAACGTGAGTTGGAGTGGGTGCGCATGGCTCCCAAGGCTCGCCAGGCAAAGGGGAAGGCACGTCTGAACTCCTACGACAAATTGCTGAATGAGGACGTAAAGGAGAAGGAAGAGAAGCTGGAAATCTTTATCCCGAACGGTCCCCGTCTGGGTAATAAAGTGATTGAAGCCAAGCATGTGGCAAAGGCGTTTGGCGACAAACTGCTGTTTGATGATCTCAACTTCATGCTTCCGCCCAACGGAATCGTGGGTATCATCGGCCCTAACGGTGCCGGTAAGACCACGCTTTTCCGCCTTATCATGGGGCTGGAAAAGGCAGATAAAGGCGAGTTTGAGGTAGGGGAGACCGTAAAGGTGGCCTACGTGGACCAGCAGCATAAGGATATCGATCCCAACAAGAGCGTGTATCAGGTCATTTCTGGCGGAAACGATTTGATCCGCATGGGTGGACGCGACATCAATGCACGCGCCTATCTGTCCCGTTTCAATTTTTCCGGTGCCGACCAGGAGAAGCTCTGCGGAGTGCTTTCCGGTGGTGAGCGCAACCGTCTGCATTTGGCGCTCTGCCTGAAGGAAGAAGGTAATGTGCTGTTGCTGGACGAACCCACCAACGACATTGATGTGAACACGCTCCGTGCTCTCGAAGAAGGTCTGGAAGACTTTGCCGGATGTGCCGTGGTCATCAGTCACGACCGTTGGTTCCTCGACCGTATCTGTACGCATATCCTCGCTTTTGAAGGAGACTCCAATGTGTTCTTCTTTGAGGGCTCTTATTCCGAATATGAGGAAAATAAACAGAAACGTCTTGGGAAAGAAGAACCCACCCGTGTACGTTATAGAAAGCTTATGAATGACTGATTTCGGTGTGAATTTGAAAGTATATTCTTTTACTTGTTGACAATACGAAAGCTCTGCTGTAGAATGCAGGGCTTTTTTTGTTTAAAAATATCTCAAAAAAGCCTTTCTACCTTCAAAAAATGTAACATAAATATAACATTAATCTCGTTTTTATTAGTTATATTTGCGACTTAAAACATAAATTAATGTTTAATTAACACTATCTATTAACAAAAAACAGAATTATGAGAAAACATCTAATTCAATTCCTGTTGGTTGCAGTGTTGTCGGTATTTAGTGCCGCTGCATTTGCTCAGACTACAGTGAGAGGTCAGCTTGTTGATTCAGAAACAGGTGAACCGTTAGTGGGTGCTGCCGTCATGGTGGAAGGTACTACACAAGGATCGGTGACCGACATTGATGGCTATTTCAAGCAAAGCGTTGCTTCGAATGCGACATTACTATTCAAGTACGTGGGTTATAAAGACCAGAAGAAGAAGATCACGCAGAAGGGCGCTTCTGTGGATTTGGGTGCTATCCCAATGGAACCGGATGCTGTGATGCTGAAGGACGTAGTGATTACATCGTCAGTGGCAGTTGCCCGTAAGACTCCGGTAGCGGTGTCAACGATAACCCCGGTGTTTATTGAAGAAAAGTTGGGTACACAGGAATTCCCGGAAGTTCTGAAGTCTACTCCGGGTGTTTATGTTACAAAAGACGGTGGAGGTTATGGTGATGCACAGACCCGTGTCCGCGGTTTCGACAGCGAGAACGTGGCTATGATGATTAACGGTGTGCCGATGAACGGTATGGAGAATCAGAAGGTATACTGGTCCAACTGGGCCGGGCTGGCTGATGTGACAAGTTCCATGCAGGTACAGCGTGGTCTGGGTGCTTCCAAAGTTTCTTCTCCGGCAGTGGGAGGTTCTATTAACGTTATTACCAAGAGTACCGATGCCAAGAAGGGCGGATTTATTTCTTATGGTATGGGTAATGATGGTTACAATAAGATTTTGTTCAGCGTATCTTCCGGTTTGAGCAAGGACGGTTGGGCATTTACTTTGCTGGGTGGAAAAACTTGGGGCGACGGATATATCCAGGGTACGGATTTTGAAGGCTATAACTATTTTGCCAGCCTTTCCAAGCGCTTCAATGACAACCATCAGTTGACTCTTTCTGCTTTTGGTGCTCCGCAGTGGCACAATCAGCGTAACTATAACAATGCACTGACCATTAAAGAATGGCAGCGTGTTCAGCAATTCATGGGCGAGAAGAGTGCCTATCGTTATAATCCTACTTTCGGTTATCGCAAGGGACAAGCCTTCAATTCAAACCGCAATTCCTATCACAAGCCTCAGATTTCCTTGAATCATTTATGGCAGATTGACCATAAATCAAGCTTGAGTACAGCTCTTTATGCTTCTATTGGCCGTGGTAACGGTTACAGCGGTACTGGTACTTCTGCTTATCGTAGCAAGTGGTATGGTGCCAGCAACGGATATACCAACGATGAATTCCGTCTTGCCGACGGTACTTTCAACTATGATGCTGTTGATGCGTTGAACCAGGCAAGTACCACCGGTTCGCAGATGGTGATGGGCAAGGCCATGAACAACCACGAATGGTACGGTTTGCTTTCTACTTATACAACTAAGTTCGGCGAGTATCTGGACTTCTATGGCGGTGTCGACTTACGTTATTACAAAGGCTTGCATCAGAACATCATTACCGATTTGTTCAGTGGCTCTTATTTCATTGATTCCAATCGTGACAATGTGTCTGCTGCCAATAACATTGCTGCTGCTGACCCGAATTTTGCCAAGAAGAAGTTGGGTGTAGGTGACGTGGTTTACCGCGATTATGACGGTTATGTAATGTCCGAGGGTGCGTTTGGTCAGTTGGAATACAATCGCGACAAGTTGAGCGCTTTCGTTGCCGGAGGTCTGTCAAATACCAGCTACTGGCGTTACGACCGTTTCTATTATGACGAAGCCCATGCCAAGAGCAGTAAAAAGCACTATCTGGGTGGAAACATTAAGGGAGGTGCCAACTATAACCTGAACGAAACGCAAAACATATTCTTCAATGCAGGTTTTATTACGCGCGCGCCTATGTTCGATACCTCTTTCATCAATTCACAGAATTCCCACGACCGCAACCAGGATGCCAAGAACGAAAAGGTTATGTCGTTCGAGGTGGGTTACGGTTTTCGCAATAGCTTGGTGGCTGTCAATCTGAATGCTTATTATACGCAGTGGATGGATAAGAGCCTTTACGACTCTTATACAGCACGTGACGGCAGCCGTGCCACTCTGAATATGACCGGTGCCAATGCCAAGCACATGGGTGTTGAGGTGGATTTCAATATCCGACCAACCACTTGGATGACCATCAACGGTATGTTCTCTTGGGGTGACTGGCGTTGGGACGGACTTGCTACCGGTTTCTACTACAACAATGAAGGACAGATGTACAATCCGAAGACAGAAGAGGTGATTGCTGCCGGTAGTGCCAATGTAGAAGACTATCGTTATAACATTCGTATGGATGATGTGAACGTAGGTGGTTCTGCACAGACTACCGCTGCTCTCGGTGTGACGGTGCGCCCGATGAAGGGATTACGTCTCGGCCTCGACTGGAACTATGCAGCGCGTCTTTTTGCAGACTATGACATCGAAGCTGACCAGGCTACTCCGGGCAAGGAATATCAGGTGGCAAAACCCTGGAAGGTACCTTCTTCTTATACGTTTGACTTGAATGCCGGCTATACGTTTGATTTTGGTAAAGTCTCCGCTACTTTGAGCGGCAATGTCAATAACCTTTTCGACCAGGAATACATCGCCGACGCATGGGATGGTTCCACTTGGGAAGATGCGATGGTGCTCTATGGTTTCGGACGTACGTTCTCCGTAGGTTTGAAGGTTAAATTCTAACTTAAACAGACATTAACGATATGAAAAATAAATATTATTTATATGGATTGTTTGCAGCGGCTCTCACATTGACCGGCTGTGACTACAACGAGGATCATTTTCCGGGCTACGACGAGCTGGCCCAGCCCAAAGATGTGTGGAACGATACCATCACATTGGCAGATGCTGACTATAAAACAATCGCCGGAATAGAGGCAAATAAAGAACTGGCCCTTTCCAAGGACCCGGAAGGAGAGACCTTCAAGGCGGCTTTGGAGGCTGTGGCAGGCAATAAATATTTCACCGAAGAGGCTCCTGCCGTATGGTATCTACCTGCGTACATTGCCAGCAAGTATCCTTATATGGACGACAATTCCAAGGTGACGGTTCATTATAAGAATTATGAGAATCTGCCGGAATATCTCAAGGCATTCAACGGGATGAAGGCATATGACATGAACAGCGATGACTATAAGGTGGTTTGGGGAGATAAAGTTTCTGTATCTTATATTTCTCCGTCTACTTTGAACAAGATTCCTGCCGCATTGAAGGAGGGGGTTGCCAAACCGGCCGATGGTGAAATACGCATGGTTAACTATGCTTATTCTGAAACCGAACCCAGCTTTGGTGGTGGGGAAGGTGAACCGGAAGTGACCTACACGCCTATTTCGGAGGTTGTTGCCGGAGAGAGTGGAGGTGAGTACAATGTGAAAGGTGAGGTGATTGCCACTTACGGCCGTGGTTTCTTGTTAAACGACAAGACCGCATCCATTTTGGTTTATCTGAATGCCCCGGCCAATTACTCTGTGGGCGATGTGGTGACCGTAACCGGCACTACATCCAAGTTTTCAGGATTGATGCAGTTCCCCCAAAGCTCTACGGTGACTTTGATAGAACGTAGTGAAGAGTTCGCTTATCCGGCAGCTCAGGCCATGACTGGTGCCGAGATGGACGCATGGACTGCAAGTGCTGCTGTGAAGTATGTCTCCATTACGGGTAAGCTGACTATCAATAAAGAGAAAGGCTATTATAACCTGGTCGTAGATGGAGCGACCCGTCAAGGTTCTCTCTCTTATCCGGTAGCTGGTTTGGTAGATGATGCTTTGGACGGACAGAACGTGACCGCAATAGGTTATCTAATAGGTTACAACGGTAGTTTTGTGAACATGATGACCACTTCTGTTGTTGCCGCAGGCAGTCAGAGTGAATATACACCGGTAGGTGTTGTGGCTTTGTCGGCAGCAGGCGATTATAAGGTAAAAGGTACAGTGGCAGCCCTCTATGGTAGAGGCTTCTTACTGAATGATGGTACCGGCTCTATTTTGGTTTATCTCAACAAAGAGTCCGAAAACAAGGTAGGAGATGTGGTGACTGTATCCGGAACTACGAGCGCTTATGCCGGATTCATGCAGTTTAGTAAAAACATCCAAGTAGAAAAGGTAGGGGAGTCTGCTTTCAAATATCCTGCTGTCCGCACTTTAACAGGTGCCGATATGGACGCTTATCTGGAAATGCCATATGTGGCTTATGTGGAATATGTAGGAACGCTCAAGATTGAGGGAAATTATCTGAATGTGACGATTGACGGTGCAGAAACTGCTGTGGGAAGTCTTTCCTATGCTCAGGTAGACCCTGCCTTGGATGGCAAGAAAGTTGTGGTTACTGGCTACTCCATTGGTGTCAGTGGAGGCAAGTTCGTTAATACAATGGTTGTTACGGTGAAAGACGCTACTGCGGCTGCTAAGGCTTATGCTGCCGTTACCCGTGCTGCTGTCAAGGCAAATACTTCTGCTCTCTATCGCTACAATGCCTCTTCCCAGTCTTGGAGCAAATACTCTACAGATGAGGCCGAAGTTGCCGTTCTGCAACCTGCCGACTATGACAAGATGGGATACTCTTACGTCAGCAAGCCTGCAGAAACAATGCCGGTTTATTTGAAACAAGCTTATCCGTATGCCAAGATAGACGATGTGGTAGCTGTGGCTTACTATGCAGACAAAGACGGTAACCTGGCTGTGACAGAATTCAAGTTTGACGGTGCTACTTGGACAGAAACAACTATTGCTGTGCCAACTACTATTACTTTCCAGAAAGCAAATGGCGAATGGGTGGAAGCTCGTGTATATTTTGAATCCACGTTCCTGGGTGGTGACGGCGGTGGCTTTGTAGCCGAAGACATCGAGTTGTCCGGACTGACAAAGATCTGGTCGCTTGAAAGCTCTTACGGATGGAAAGGCACCGGTTTTTCAAGTGAGAACAAAAAGACTGAAAGTTATCTGGTATCTCCGGAAATTGATTTGAGCAAGGCTGCTGCACCTTCTGTCGTGTTTGATTGTGCTATCAACTACTTGAAGGGTGCTGAGCGTAGTGAAAACTTCAATCTGTTGATTTCTACCGATTATGCAGGTGATGCAGCTTCGGCTTCATGGAAAACTCTGGACGTTACCGGCTGGCCGGCCGAAGATTCCTGGACATTCGTAACCGTAGAGCCCTTCTCTTTAGCAGATTACGTAGGAAAGAAAATCCGTCTCGCTTTCCATTACAAGAGTACGTCGACTACAGCTTGTACGGTAGAAGTTAAGAACATGTCTGTTAAGGAATAAACGGATAGAAATATGTGAAGGAGGAGTTGGGGCATAGGTTCCTCTAACTCCTTCTTTTGTTTTGGATAAGATATTGTAAAACTATTCAAAAAAATATTTGACGAATGAAGAAATTGTCTTTGATGTTTTTATTACTAGTGGCAGGACTCTTTTTTACTGCTTGTGGTGATGATTCCGATGTGCCTGCCAATGGGTATATCGAAACTACCGAGGAAGGCTCGGCAACATTTATATTGAAGGGTTATGAGGATGCTTCTGATGGCTTCAACGTGTTTGAGGGGGAAGGGTTTGAGAAATCTTTCTATATTTTGGAGAAGAAGTTTACGGGAAGTGCATGGAGCTTTGTGAGGGCTGCAAGCGGCCCGTTGTCTGCCATGACCGAAATTCCTGCCGATAATGCCTGGCAGGTAGATATGGATGTGGTAGAAGGAGCCAACTACTGGGCACGTAACAAGGGGATGACGAAATATACATTCATGAAGATGCGGGTGGCTTATATCGAGGGAAACAATGTCGCTTTGGAATATGCCATTGCCGGTACCAAAGATCGTGATCTTTCGGAGAATGAAAATGCCAATCAGCCGCAGGGTGACAACATTTCCATGACCGCGTTGGAAGTTCCTTTCCTGAATCCCGATCATATCTATGCAGACTACTTTGTGACCTATAAGGATAAACAGGTGCAGAACTTTGTTCTGGAGTATGTGCCCGAAAAGAAACATTCCGCTTGGGTGGCTTTCTGTTTTGACAGTGTGACTAGTCAGGACAATGTGAAGCGGACAGATGCTTGGAATCAAGATGACCCCAACATCGACAATTCCGTGGAACCGAATGAAAGTATGCACAAGAGCGATGGTTACGACAAGGGGCACCTCTGCGCCAGTGAGGATCGCGTATATTGTGAGGATGCCAACAAACAGACTTTCTACTACACCAACATCTCACCGCAAATAGCCTCGTTCAACCAGAAGTACTGGATGTATCTGGAACAGCAGGTGCAGAAGTGGGGACGCTCTACGCGTGAAGGTACTTATGATAAGGTGTATGTAGTGAAGGGTGGCACGCTGAACAAGCTGCTTACCAACTTCACCGGCACAATGAAGGGTGGAGACAGTAAATATCCTGAAACCGATGCTGAAGGATTTACCATCCACGGACTGGCAGTCCCAGCCTATTACTACATGGCCATCCTTGCGGAGAAGGGTGATACCTACCATGCCATCGCCTTCCTGGTGCCGCACTCCGAACTCCTGCCGCAGAAACCTACGGCCGACGATTTCCAGGTATATGCCGTGAGCATCGACAAACTGGAGCAGGAAACCGGCATCGACTTCTTCTGCAATCTGCCGGATGTAATTGAAGACGAAGTGGAGAAGGCTTACAACAAAGCAGACTGGGCCTGGTAAGCTTACTGATATAACAAGAAAAAAAGGGGGACTTTCCATTGATGGAGAGTCTCCCCTTTTAGTATGACGGGCATGTCATGATTTAGATAGCTTTCTTAAAAGCTGTTGTCGTTTTGATGGAAACTGACTTCTTATCTGTATCTTTGCGCATTGATTAAAAAAGAGATATTCATGGAACTTTCGGATATACTTCATAACTTGAAGATACAGGAACTCACTCCGATGCAGGAGGCGGCTAAAGAAGCCTATCAATCAGCCAAAGATTTAGTGCTTCTTTCGCCTACCGGTTCGGGTAAGACACTGGCTTTCCTCCTTCCGCTGGTGCAGACTTTGAAAGCGGAAATACAAGGTGTGCAGGCTCTTGTACTGGTACCTTCCCGCGAACTGGCTTTGCAGATAGAAACTGTGTTCAAGTCCATGGGAACTCCCTTTAAGGCCATGAGTTGTTATGGCGGACGTCCTGCCATGGAAGAACATCGGACAATGAAAGGCATTCATCCTGCCGTCATTATCGGTACTCCGGGACGTATGAACGACCATTTGAGGAAAGAGAATTTCAATGCCGCCACTGTTGTCACTCTGGTGATAGATGAGTTCGACAAGTGTCTTGAGTTTGGTTTTCATGACGAGATGACGGAGGTTATCGGACAGCTTCCCTCACTGAAAAAACGTGTGCTTCTCTCGGCCACCGATGCAGAGGAAATACCGCAATTTGCCGGAGTAGGAGGTGATTCCCCGTCTTCCGTCTCCCGGTTCATGAAGCTTGATTTTCTTGCTCCGGAAGCTCTTGCTCCGCGTTTGCGGCTGCACAAGGTTATTTCTCCGGAGAAGGACAAGCTGGAGACCCTCTATAACCTGCTTTGTACTCTCGGCTATCATTCCACCTTGGTATTCTGCAATTATCGTGAAAGCGTGGAGCGTGTTGTTGGGTACCTGAAAGCCAGGAAGTTCCCTTGCGACATGTTTCATGGCGGTATGGAGCAACCCGACCGCGAACGTGCGCTTTACAAGTTCCGCAATGGCAGTTGCGCCGTACTGATATCCACCGACCTTGCCGCCCGCGGACTTGACATCCCGGGTATAGACAATGTGGTGCATTACCATCTGCCCATAAACGAGGAAGCTTATACACACCGTAATGGACGTACCGCCCGCTGGGAGGCATCGGGAAATGCGTATCTTGTCCTGCATGCCGAGGAGCGGGTACCCGAGTATATCTCTGAAGACATCGCAATGTACGAGTTTCCGGAGGCGCTTCCCAAACCGGCCAAGCCCCGATGGGCTACCTTATATATAGGTAAAGGGAAAAAGGATAAGTTGAACAAGATAGATATTGTCGGCTTCTTGTATAAAAAAGGAGGGATGGTGCGTGAAGATGTCGGGCAGGTGGACATAAAGGAACACTATGCCTTTGTAGCCGTGCGCCGCAGTAAAATGAAACAATTGTTGACGCTGGTACGCGGTGAAAAAATCAAGGGAATGAAAACTGTTATCGAGGAAGCAAAGTGATTTATCTTATAAATATTCATTTTATTTGCGCTTATTCTTTTGAATATGAAGTAATGAAACCGCCTTGCTTTTAGTTTCTCTAAAAGTATTATCCTTGATAAGTAAAGATAACAAAATGGTGCATATATCTTGTATAAACCATTAAAAAGTAAGCTAAATGTGGCTTAAAAATAGAATTTCATCAGGAAAGGTTTGTTTTGAAGAAATATTTCCGTAATTTCGCAAAGTCGAAAGACATTAATGAACGAAATTGTATAACCAAAACAAACTTCAAATGAAAAAGCATAATTTCAATGCAGGACCTTCTATCCTTCCTCGTGAGGTGATTGAGAATACGGCACAAGCTATTCTTGATTTCAATGGCTCAGGCCTCTCACTGATGGAAATCAGCCACCGTGCCAAAGACTTCCAACCCGTTGTGGACGAAGCTGTGGCATTATTCAAAGAATTGCTCAATATCCCCGAAGGATATTCGGTACTGTTCTTGGGCGGTGGTGCCAGTTTGGAATTCTGCATGGTACCCTTCAACTTCCTTGAAAAGAAAGCTGCTTACCTGAATACGGGTGTATGGGCCAAAAAAGCCATGAAAGAAGCTAAGGCATTCGGTGAAGTAGTTGAAGTCGCTTCTTCCGCTGAATCTACTTATACCTATATTCCGAAGGACTATACAGTGCCTGCTGATGCAGACTATTTCCACATCACTACCAACAATACAATCTACGGTACGGAACTGAAAGAGGATTTGGACGTAAACGTTCCGATGGTGGCCGATATGTCTTCTGATATTTTCTCCCGTCCCATCGACGTATCCAAATATATCTGTATCTATGGTGGTGCACAGAAGAATCTGGCTCCTTCCGGTGTTACATTCGTCATCGTGAAGAATGACGCTCTGGGTAAGGTATCCCGCTATATTCCGACCATGCTGAACTATCAGACGCATGTGGATAGCGGCTCTATGTTCAATACTCCTCCCGTTGTCCCCATCTATGCAGCCCTGCAGACATTGCGCTGGATTAAGGCAGAGGGTGGCGTGAAGGAAATGGAACGCCGTGCCATCGAAAAGGCCGATATGCTGTATGCCGAAATTGACCGTAACAAAATGTTTGTGGGTACGGCTGCCAAAGAAGACCGTTCACGCATGAACATCTGCTTTGTGATGGCTCCCGAATACAAGGAACTGGAAGCTGACTTCCTGAAGTTCGCTACCGAAAGAGGTATGGTAGGTATCAAGGGACACCGTTCTGTAGGCGGATTCCGTGCATCCTGCTACAATGCCATGCCAAAGGAAAGCGTGCAGGCTTTGATTGACTGCATGCAGGAATTTGAGAAACTTCATTAATAATATTGTTTTTCACCACAGATTACACAGATTTGCACAGATTGTTTTTATGATTAAACTCTGTGATAATCTGTGTCATCTGTGGTGAGTCTTTTTAATATCATGAAATTATGAAAGTATTAGTTGCAACAGACAAACCGTTTGCCAAAGTGGCAGTAGACGGTATTCGTAAAGAAATAGAAGCAGCAGGTTACGAACTCGTGCTGCTGGAGAAATATGGTGAAAAAGCCAAGCTGCTGGAGGCTGTGAAAGATGCCAACGCTATCATTATCCGCAGTGACATCATTGATGCCGAAGTGCTGGATGCCGCCAAGGAACTGAAGATTGTGGTGCGTGCCGGTGCCGGTTATGACAATGTGGACCTGGAAGCAGCTACTGCCCACAATGTATGTGTAATGAATACTCCGGGACAGAACTCCAATGCTGTGGCCGAGTTGGCTTTCGGCTTGATGGTGATGGCTGTCCGTAATATGTATAACGGTACTTCCGGTACTGAACTGATGGGCAAGAAACTGGGTATCCACGCTTATGGTAACGTGGGTCGCAACGTAGCCCGTATTGCCAAAGGTTTCGGTATGAAGATTTATGCGTTCGATGCTTTCTGTCCGAAAGAAGTAATCGAGAAGGATGGAGTGAAGGCTGTGGATTCTGCCGAAGAACTTTACTCTGCTTGCGACGTCGTTTCCCTGCATATCCCTGCAACTGCCGAAACGAAGAATTCCATCAATTATGCATTGGTGAACAAAATGCCGAAAGGTGGCCTGCTGGTGAACACAGCCCGTAAGGAAGTCATCAATGAAGCCGAGCTTATCCAGCTGATGGAAGAGCGTACCGACTTGAAATACATGACCGACATTATGCCTGCTGCCAATGAAACATTTGCAGCCAAGTTTGCCGGACGTTATTTCTCTACACCGAAAAAGATGGGGGCCCAGACTGCCGAAGCCAATATCAACGCAGGTATTGCCGCTGCCAAGCAGATTGTAGGCTTCCTGAAAGACGGTTGCGAGAAGTTCCGCGTAAACAAGAAATGAGATGAATAGTAAGACTATTCTCAATAATCCATATAAAACACACCCTTATGGCTATAATAAAACCCTTTAAGGGGATTCGTCCCCCTCAGGATTTGGTGGAACAAGTAGCGTCCCGTCCTTACGACGTATTGAATTCTGCAGAAGCACGTGCAGAAGCGGAAGGTAATGAGAAGTCCTTATATCATATCATCAAGCCAGAAATAGATTTTCCCGTCGGTACGGATGAACATGACGAACGTGTTTATCGGAAAGCTGCAGAGAACTTTCGTATGTTCCAAGAGAAAGGCTGGCTGGTGCAAGATGATAAAGAAAACTATTACGTCTATGCCCAGACCATGAACGGCAAGACACAGTACGGTCTTGTTGTTGGTGCCTATGTTCCCGATTATATGAACGGCGTTATCAAGAAACACGAGTTGACTCGTCGTGACAAAGAAGAGGACCGTATGAAACATGTTCGGGTGAACAATGCCAATATTGAACCCGTGTTCTTTGCCTATCCCGATAATGCTGCGCTGGATGCCATCATTTCCCGTTATACAGCCGGGAAACCGGTATACGACTTTATCGCTCCGGGTGACGGTTTCGGTCATACCTTCTGGATTATAGACAAGCAGGAGGACATTGATGCCATTACCCAAGAGTTTGCCCAAATGCCCGCCCTCTACATTGCCGATGGGCATCATCGCAGCGCCGCTGCCGCTTTGGTGGGTGCAGAGAAAGCCAAGCAAAACCCCAATCACCGTGGTGACGAAGAGTACAATTACTTCATGGCCGTGTGCTTCCCTGCCAACCAGTTGACTATTATTGACTATAACCGGGTGGTGAAGGACTTGAACGGCATGACTCCCGAAGAGTTCCTGGCCGCTGTGGGCAAGAATTTCATCGTGGAGGAGAAAGGTGAGGACATCTATAAGCCGTCCGGACTGCATAACTTTTCCCTCTATCTGGACGGAAAGTGGTACAGCCTTACTGCCAAACCGGGTACTTATAATGATAACGACCCCATTGGTGTACTGGATGTAACCATCTCCTCCAATCTGATACTGGATGAAGTGCTTGGCATCAAAGACCTCCGTTCCGACAAGCGTATCGACTTTGTAGGTGGCATCCGTGGTTTGGAAGAGTTGAAGAAGCGGGTGGACAGCGGTGAGATGAAAGTGGCATTGGCCCTCTATCCCGTTTCCATGAAGCAGCTGATGGACATCGCCGATACGGGCAACATCATGCCTCCCAAGACAACTTGGTTTGAGCCGAAGTTGCGTTCGGGGTTGGTGATTCATAAACTGGACTAAATGAATTGATATAAACTGAAACGGGGATGTCTTCCACTAAAAGACATCCCCTTTTTTTTCGGATTAAAACAGAATAATAAGGTTATTATATAGAAAATGCCGACCTTTGCCGAAAAATTGAGAGTATACAATGAAGGTATTGATTCTTAACGGTAGTCCCCGCCGTCATGGCAACATGTCGAAAATGTTGGAGCTGATGAAGCAGGAACTTGAAGGTTGTGGAGCTGAGACTGTTTATATAGACGTTCCGCGGTTGCAGGTACATCCCTGCATCGGTTGCATGAAGTGTCGCAGTTCATTGAAGTGTTGTCTGCCCGAGGATGGGGCACAGAGAGTGTTGCAGTCTATGAAGGAAGTCGATGCACTGATAATCGGTGCTCCTTGCTATTGGGGAAACATGCCGGGAGAAGTGAAAGTGCTTTTCGACCGTATGGTTTACGGCATGATGGGGGAGAACTCCTGGGGAATGCCCCTTCCGCTTCATAAGGGTAAGAAAGCGATTGTGGTAAGCACTTGTACTACCCCTTATCCTTTCAATATTCTCTATAATCAGACGCACGGTGTGGTGAAAGCTTTCAGGGAGATTCTGAAATGGAGTGGTTTCAAGATTGTGAAAACCATTGAGAGGGGAGGTACTAAGAAGCATCCTGAGCTGACGGAAAAGGATATGCGGAACTGCAAGAAAGCAGTGCACAAATTATTGTAAAGTATTGAAAAAGTCAATATGAGTAGAAAAGAAGAATATAAATTGCAGAACGAACAGTTTCTGGAGCAGTTGCGTACGGCAGAAGGAATCAAGGAATTGCCTTGCGGCATACTTTATCGGGTATTGGAGGAAGGCAGAGACGGTCTGACACCACGTCTCAACAGTGTAGTATCTGTACATTATAAAGGCACGCTTATCAATGGGCGTGAGTTCGATAATTCGTGGAAACGGAATTGTCCGGAGGCTTTTCGTCTGAATGAAGTGATTGAGGGCTGGCAGATTGCCTTGCTACGAATGCATCCCGGAAGTCGTTGGATTGTATATATCCCTTACACCATGGGATACGGTACACGTACCAGTGGACCCATTCCGGCGTATTCCACACTGATATTTGAAGTGGAATTACTAAATATCTCGTGACACTGCTGAACAATTTGCTTTTTTATCTTGTTCTCATATAAGAATTTAGAAAAACTCAATAGGTATGAATATAGATAAGAAAGCAGGGCATATTGACCCGAAAGTAGCATTGTCCCAGGCAGAACATGAAAAGGGAACAGTACCCGGACAATAGATTGGCCTTTACGGTAATGCAGACAAGAGAGATGTTCGTCAGGTCGTAAAGATTCTGAATCCTGACAAAAACAGTATGGAGAGCAGAGGTTAACCCTCTGCTTTTTTTATTACATGCCTCTTTCTTCGTCGAGTCCAGATGATTTGTTGGAGGGTTTTGTATCTTTGTACCCGGAAATGAAACTCTTAAAAACAAAAGCAGGATGCTACGGAAAGGAGACCTCACTCAAGGAGGCATAACCGGTACTTTATTACGTTTTACCCTACCCATGATGGTAGGGTCTTTTTTGCAGCAATGCTACAACATTGCAGATACGCTCATTGTAGGCCAATGCATTGGTGCAGGGGCGTTGGCGGCGGTCGGTTCGGCATACACATTGATGGTTTTCCTTATATCCGTTTTGCTGGGACTGGCGATGGGCAGTGGCACTGTGTTCTCTTTACATTATGGTGCCGGAAACCATGTAGCACTGCGTCGTAGCATATTCAGTTCGTTTGTACTGATAGGTATCGTGACACTGATACTGAATGTAGCCGTTTTTATCTGGCTCGATCCTATTCTCCGGCTGTTGCAGGTTCCGCAAGACATATACGGCATGATGCGCAGCTACTTGTGGATAATCTTCTGCGGTATAGTTTTCACTTTTATCTATAACTTCTACGCATCTCTGCTGCGTGCAGTAGGGGATTCTGTCACTCCGCTTTGGTTTCTGGCAGTTTCTGTCGTTCTGAATATAGCGCTCGACTTGTTTTTTATCCTACAACTGGATTGGGGAATTCAGGGTGCGGCTGCGGCCACTGTCCTCGCTCAAGGAGTAGCTGCTCTGGGTATCATCATTTATACTTACAGAAGGCGTCCGGAACTGCGATGGCATCATGAAGACATGTGTTTTGACCGTACTTGCTTGAAGGAAATAGCTTCCTTCTCTACACTGACTTGCATCCAACAGTCGGTGATGAATCTGGGAATCCTGATGGTACAGGGACTTGTCAACAGCTTTGGAACAGCGGTAATGGCAGCTTTTGCGGCAGCTGTGAAGATTGACTCTTTCGCCTATATGCCCGTGCAGGAATTTGGGAACGCCTTTTCCACCTTTATTGCACAGAACTTTGGGGCAGCACGTTACGACCGTATCCGCCGGGGTGTTTGCAGTGCATTTGTCACAGCGGTTGTTTTCTCACTCCTCGTGTCCGTGCTGGTTTTCGTGTTTGCCGAGCCACTGATGCTTATCTTTGTCCGTCCGGACGAGACGGAGATTATTGCGGTGGGAGTGGCGTACCTACGCATCGAAGGGGCTTTCTACTGTGGCATCGGCATCTTATTTTTGCTGTACGGATACTACCGGGCCATCCGTATGCCGGGCATGTCTGTTGTGCTGACTGTGCTGTCGCTGGGTACCCGTGTCGTTCTTTCCTACTGGCTGGCCTCGATGCCCGAGGTTGGGGTGACGGGCATCTGGTGGTCCATCCCCATCGGCTGGCTGATTGCCGACGTGGTCGGCATCTGGTACTATCGGTACAAGAAGTTCCGTTTTCAGGAATCTAAGGCATGATGCGGCAAATTTGCTCCACTGTCCTTCGGATATTTTCTTGAGCAAATTCAGGCTGCATGGCCTGCTCTAAAGAGATGGGAGAGGGGGGAATGGAGAATACGCCCCGGAATCCGGCTGCATTCAGTATCCCGGCATCCTCTATCGCTCCTGCCAGCAGGATGACGGGAATATGTTGCCTCCTTGCTTCCTGCAAGATGCCCGAAGGTACTTTCCCCATAAGAGTCTGCCGGTCCGATTTCCCTTCTCCGGTGATGAGGAGATCGGCATCCTTAATCTTTTCTGCAAAGTCCAGAGTTTCCAAAAGAAGCTCTATGCCGGGTTTCAACTGTGCATCCAGAAATGCGTGGAGACCGCCCCCCATACCGCCTGCCGCACCAGCACCGGGATGCAAGGATACGTCTTTGCCGGTAGTGCGGAATATGACGTCCGAAAGATGCTGCATAGCAACATCCAGTTCCTTCACCATATCCGCGTCTGCTCCTTTTTGGGGAGCGAATACGTGGGCTGCTCCATTGGGACCGAAGAAAGGATTGCGTACATCACACGCCGCCGTGAAACATGCCTTTTTCAGTGTGGGATGGGCAGAAGAGCTGTCTATGGAGCTGATTTCCGATAGAAGGGCACCGCATAGGGCGATGCCTTTTTCCATGCTTCCCACTTCGTGTCCTTCTTTATCGAAGAAACGGAATCCCAATGCTTGCAGCATTCCCAGACCGGCATCGTTCGTGGCGCTCCCTCCAAGTCCGATGACGAAACGGAGGCATCCCCGTTCCAAGGCATCGCGTATCAGTTCGCCCGTTCCGAAGGTGGTGGTTTTCATCGGATTCCTTTTGTCGGCAGGAACCAGTGGCAGGCCGCTGATGGCAGCCATTTCTACGAATGCGGTATTGCCGTCTCCGGAGATGCCGTAACTGGCATCGCACGGTTGCATCAACGGGTCGTGGGCACGGACGGTAATACGTTTTCCGTTACTGGCTGCAAGCAGGACGTCGAGCATGCCTTCTCCACCGTCGGCCACGGGGAGCACGATGGTCCGGCATTCGGGACATGCGGCATGTACCCCTTGGGCGGCAGCTTCTCCTGCTTCTGTCGAGGTGAGGCAGCCTTTAAAGGAATCAAGGGCAATTACTATCTTTTTCATAAATACGTTTTTTATAGTTTCGTCATGCTTCGGATGACAAGTTGTACAATTGCAAAGGTATATACAAAATTTCATTTCTTTTTCATGCAAGCATGAAAGTTCTGTCTTCAGTTTGCATTATCTTTGCAGCATGAGCGAAGATACGTATAAAACCATCGTTGCCCTTTCCGAGGGCATTTACACTGAAAAGCGCAGCAAGTTCATTGCCATCGCCCTGCCGGTGCGTACAGTAGAGGAGGTGAAGGCGCATCTGGAAACTTACCAGAAGAAATACTACGACGCCCGCCACGTGTGCTACGCCTACATGCTGGGCCATGAGCGGAAGGACTTCCGTGCCAACGACAACGGGGAGCCTTCGGGCACGGCAGGCAAGCCGATTCTGGGACAAATCAATTCCAACGAACTGACGGATATTCTCGTCATCGTAGTGCGCTACTTCGGCGGTATCAAATTGGGTACGAGCGGACTGATTGTAGCCTATAAGGCTGCCGCTGCCGAAGCCATTGCCGCTGCCACCATCATTGAAAAGACGGTAGATGAGGCAGTGACTTTTCTCTTCGAATACCCCTTCATGAACGATGTGATGCGGGTGGTGAAGGAGGAGGAGCCGGAAATTCTGGAACAGTCGTATGATATGGACTGCCGTATGACGCTCCGCATCCGTCAGTCCATGATGCCGAAGTTGCGGGCACGGTTGGAGAAAGTAGAAACATTAAGGTTTGAATAATACAACAAATGGGATAAGAGCCCCTTTTAATAGGGAAATTGTTCGTTTCCTTTAACGGAACAAGTTGTTTTGTCCTTCGGAACAGACTGTTTTCTTTGCGGAAACGGCATCACTCCTTATGAAAGGCTGACTCCCTCCTTTAAACAAAAGAAAATTTATGGCATTTAGTGCAACAAAAAGAGAACTGGGTGAGCTCTACACCTTCTTTCGCCTGCTGGCGGATGGAGCCGTGTCATTGGGTACACCGAAAGCTGAAAAAGACGAAACTCTGCGCTGGCCCGTTGCCTTGATACAGAGGGAAGAGCATGACGGTACGCGCCGTTACTATATCGAAGCGCAGGAAGTGCGCATTGTCAGCGGAACTACCGGGAAGGACGGTTCGTTTGTTCCGGGCGAGAAGGAGGAACTGTGTTTCCCCCGCGAAGACTTTGGTGATGCGGCAGAGTTGGTTCTGCATCTGTTGAAGAACGTTTCGGGCGAGGAAGTGGAAGTGTCCGAAGGTTTGGAAGCCTTTTTGGATGCTGTCAACATCTTCGACCTGGAAGCAAAGACGGAGGACCGTACCGACTTCTCCGTTGCCTTCTGGCATCCCGAAGCACCTCTGACGGGCTTCAATGTCCGTTGTCGTCTCGCCCCGATGAATCCGTTGCTGGACGGAGGGCGCACGGCGAATCTGAAGCTGGAGCAAAGCGGTGTCAAGTTTGCCGTGCCCACGGTGAACAAGGTGAATGCCCTGCCGGAATCTCCTACGGAAGTGGCAGAACGCATGATGATGATTGAGCGACTGGGTGGCGTGCTGAAGTATGCCGACGTTGCCGACCGCGTATTCCGCTGCAACCTGCTGATGATAGACCTCCACTTCCCCCGCATGCTTGCCGAGATGGTGCGCTTGATGCACTTGGACGGCATTACCCGCATCAGCGAATTGACGGAGCGCATCAAGGAGATGAATCCGCTGAAGATAAAAGACGAGTTGATAAACAAGCACCGCTTCTACGAGTTCAAGATGAAGCAGTTCCTGCTGGCACTTGCCCTCGGCATGCGCCCTGCCAAAATTTATAACGGTACGGACTCTGCCGTCGAAGGCATCTTCCTGACGGACGGCAACGGGCAGATACTCTGCTACCACAAATCCCGTCCGCAAGTCTTTGCAGACTTCCTTTATCAGAACACGCGTTTGGAGAAAGGTGCCGTAGAGAAAGATAAATACGGCTTCTTGGAGCGCGAGAACGGCGTCTGGTACTTCAAGCTGAATGTGAAGATTGGACTGGTGAAACGATGAAACAGCCCTACTGAATACGCACCGATTTGCATTATCAATAATCAACTATCAATTCTCAATTAAACAAATGAACGAGACATTACAAACTATCAAGGCACGCCGTAGCGTCCGTGCCTATATGGAACAGCAGGTTTCCGCAGAAGATTTGAATCTTATCCTTGAGGCGGCTACTTATGCCCCCAACGGTATGCATTTGGAGACGTGGCACTTCACTGCCATTCAGAATAAGGAAGTACTGAAAGAGTTGAATGATAAAATCAAAGGCGCCTTTGCCAAGAGTGACGACCCTCATACACGGGAACGTGGACATAGCCAGACTTATTGCTGCTACTATCATGCCCCCACGTTGGTCATTGTCTCCAACGAGCCTACCCAATGGTGGGCTGCTATGGATTGCGCTTGCGCTCTGGAGAATATTTTTCTTGCCGCCAAGTCCCTCGGCATTGGTTCCTGCTGGATTAACCAATTGAGGCAGACGTGCGACGACCCCGATGTCCGCGCTTTCTTGACAAAGCTGGGTGTACCCGAAAATCATAAGGTATATGGCTGCGCAGCCCTGGGATATGCCTCTGCGGATGCTCCGGTGAAAGAGAAGAAGGTGAAGGAAGGGACGCTGACCATCATCCGCTAAGAAAAGATACCCGCAGGAGAGGTGGCGGTCAGGTAATTAATCATACATGAAGCAACATAAAGTAAACGCAGCAAGAAAAAGCAAGGTTGATGATAATACAGCAAGAATGCAGTCCATTAAGCAGTTAGGTGTTTAACTCATAATACTGCATAAGCTGAAAAAGGAGGTCCGCTAAAAGCTGCGAAAGACTTCAGTTCCCATATCGTTACTGATATAACAGGAACAAGAAACGGCACAATAGATTCTATTTCAGTAATTTGCACAGTTTTTCATACCTGAGGACAACTCGTTTGATATAAACTTTGTAACGATCAAAAAAGTATGAAAACGAGTATGAGCAGATCGACCTTCAAAATCCTCTTCTACGTGAAGAAGGGCGGCGAGAGAGCCAACGGCTATCTCCCCTTGATGTGCCGTCTTACGGTGGACGGCGAAATCAAGCAGTTCAGTTGCAAGCTGGACGTGCCCCCGAAACTTTGGGACATGAAAACGGTACGTGCCACGGGCAAGAGCGCCGAGGCGCAGAAAATCAATGCGGCGGTTGACCGG
>OLXP01000190.1_pt1 | contig 42435 bp, 42 predicted proteins | sample 1644201 | NCBI WGS metagenome assembly OLXP01 (sample SAMEA103958163, study PRJEB25191) | human gut metagenome
GGCTCAAAGCGCAAGTCCCTTGTTTCGTCCCCGCGCTTTAACTGATAAATGGAAAAGGTATCGCCCTGCTCCTGCTCGGCTTGCCGCTGCTGCTGCAACTCGGTAAAATGCCCCTCAATCTCGGTATACCAACGAAACTTTTTTTCTTACTTTCCTTATGAGGTCCGTTTCCATCTCCTCGCCCATCTCCATCGCCGGAACGGTTTCCGCCGCCGCTGCCGCCATTGTGACCAGAACCGGATCCTTCATTAGACGCAGTCTTTTCTCCTTCACCATCTGCTTCATCATCTTTGCCTTCTGCAGTGTGTGTCCCAGAAGAAACCTTCGGCTTAGAGATAGTTACCTCAACACTTTTTATAGTATTAGAGATGGTTTCTTCCTCCTGCTTGCCTTCACTTTCTTCTCCGTTAGATTCATCAGGAAGATACTCACCGACAGATGGATCGACTTCATCGCCGTCATCCTCCGGTTTCAGCTTTTCGAGTTCATCTTTGATGACACCAATAAGATCACGGATTATGTTCTGAGCATATTGTCGCCCTTTTGTGCATCTATCAGGCTCCCATTTCGTGTGCTGCGGATTTTCTAAACTTCTAAGAAAATCATTGATTTTTTCTCCTTCAATCAACATCAACCCCGCAAAAGGAATGTTGCCGGAAATGCCGCCCTTGTCCATAATTTTCATTCCGGTCTTGCGAATCATAGCAACTTTTCTGTGCATATCAGGACGATCCGGACGAATTGCAATCCAAAGACGAATCAAGCCCATGTTCTTGAAGTCAACATCAACGCTTTGTGTGGTGGTAAGTATCTCATAATAGTTGTTGGCGTTTTCTGTAAGATACTCCTTATAATCATTGCAGAGCTCGGCCAAATGTTCTTTGCTGATCGTAATATCATCAACATGGACAACCAGTTTACCCGTATAAATTGCGTATAGGAACCCATCCAGAATAGATGCGACAATATCGCTCTTCCAATCAATACTTTTGCGGAAACCTGCAATGTACACATCAGTACCAGTTTTCCCTTTTGGACGGCTATACGCCGGATCCAGTACGAGCTGCTGATTAAATACAGGAGAGTTGTTTTCTCCACCACAATACCCAACACCAGAAGTTATTTCGTTATTATCATTTCTGAAGCTGGTAATTCGTGAAATCCCTTGATATGCGCTCTTGCCATCTTTGTCCAAAGTGCTGTAGAAAACTGTTCTGAAACTCGAACATGCAAACGGAGCATATTTGCCAATACCAAAAGAACCTCCTGAGGTTCCTGCTTTATCCGATGCGCCGGATGACTTTGTAAGATTGCACCAAGGAGTGTTGTATTCTCCATCAGAACCGCACAGTCCGGTGGTGTTGTAGTCACTAATCCTCAGGAATGGAATCTTTTCAGTATTCATAACATCCAGTGCTGCCTTAAAGAAATCTTGCGCCTTCTTCGGCTCCCAAAACTTCAAAGATCGCTTGAATGCATCGCAAAGATCCTCCGCACCAGGAATCTCTTCCTTACTAAGTTCAAAAGAGATGAAGTCTACCGTCACTGTATTCTCATCAAGGGCAGCATCCAGAGAGTTCTGACAAATCTCTCTGGCGAGAGACTTTAGAGGCGTTCCCTGAAATGTTTCTACGCCAGAATTGCTTATTCCATTAACATCGCCATTGTTATTAGACGGAAACGACCATCTCATGAATATCCCTCCTTATCTCAGTGTAAACTTAGTGGATTTAGGGGCATCGCTTTTTGCGAATTTTTTTCTGGCTTCTTTGACGCTACCTTCAATGGCAGTAAAGATTTTTTCGACATCTGCATCGCTGTACTCGTAGATAGATGTATTAGCGCAGTTTCCCAGCAGTGATACCATATTGATAATCTTATTCGTTCGATTCTCCGCCAGGCGAACAAATCGCTCTCTTTTGGTTTCGTTTTCTTTTGGCATAAAGCATACCACCTTTCGACACTATTATACAAGTACAGGTGAAGTTTGTCAATTTTATTTTCTAAATAATTTTAATATTTTTTATATATTGTAACTATGTAAGTTCTGGTTTTTTTATTTAAAAATGTAGGCAGCACAAAATGTGCTGCCTACATTTATTCTCCTACTATTCCATACACATGTTCTGCAATTGCTTTCGCCAGAAGAGGCGGAACGGCATTTCCTACTTGCTGATATTGGGAGTCTTTTGAGCCTTTGAATTCAAATCTATCAGGGAATGATTGGAGGCGAGCCGCTTCTCTAAGTGTAATTGCTCTATTTTTCTCAGGATGTATCCACATAGATTTTCTTACATTAACAACCGTTCCGCTGGGTCTCTTGGGATCAAGTCGAAGATATATTGTTTTTTGTGTTCGCTCGGGCTTAGAATATGTAGTTTTCAGTTTATCCGGTAAACTCTGAAAGTTTTTTCCCTTTTTGATTGCTTCAAAGCGTTCTTTTGCCCTTTCGGTTGTTGCAGTCGTGAAATGATTCTTCACAGATATGCTACCTTCTCTCATTGAGGCTGCATATTCTCCGATTATCTGACCTTCTGCATATGGTATTTCCGTACACTCAGATTCGAGCGACACATTATACAGCGCAAGGTCAGAAATCGCTTTTTCTACAGTTACTGCATCGTATTTCTTGGGCTCTTGCAGCATATCAAAGTCTTCACTCTCAATGCAATCTCTTCTCACTCCAATAACGATGTGTCTTTTTCGTTCTTGCGGTACTCCAAAGCATACCGCATTTAATGTTGCGCCATGCTGAATATACTCATTTCCCAATATTGCATTCACGTAATCAATTACAGCATACGACTTAACTGTAAATATGAGCGCACTATTTTCGATAGAATACTTCCCTATGAGTTGATTGTCGTGCGCTTCATTGATTGTATGAAATGTTTTCTGCAGTTCAACTATATCTTGCAGTTCTGGCGTTTCTCTTATGTTGCCGTTCTCTGACAATACATTTTTAACAACTTGGAGCCACCGATGAATTGCTTCCCTCTCTGCGCTGCCTGCACCGTTTGCACAGTAACTGTCAATTTCTCGGCACATTTCTTTCGTGTGCTTTTGGAGGTATGCAGGAAGTCGTTTTTCATTATTCTTATTCTTATTTAACACATTTAAAAGGTGGAAGAGTCTATGCGGAATAAGCAGAGCTTCGAGCTGCTCCTGGTTTTCTGCTATTGCCTTTAAATCGAATCCCTCATAGCTTCGAGAAGACATAATGATTTTGTCTTCTCTCATTGGAATTAACGGTTTAGCCGGATCAGTGGAAGTCTCATTAAGTCTTTTAATCAAATCATGGTCAATACAGGAGTCATAGAAACGATGTACATTGGACTTCAGCATACTTACATTTTCCATGACAAATGCACGCGGCTTAATTTCCTTGATTGCCCGAAAATATTCTTTAACAAGCGCATTGTTCATACTGATTAAATTGGTCTTCTGTCGATTTGCATTAGAGAATCCTTGACAGGGGGGGCCGCCAATCACTACATCTATGCCTCCAAAACGTCTGCTCAGCGTTCTGAAATCATATCCAATCACATTTTCGATGAACACAAATTCTTCCCCGGGATTTGGTATGTTGTGGCTATATGTTTCCCTGGCATACTTTTTAATTTCCGCAGCAGCTACCAACTTAAAATGCCCAGTTTGCTTAAAGCCAAGACTAAGACCACCAGCTCCTGCAAATAAATCAATCGTTTTTAGCATGAACTTGTCCCTCGGCTTTCTTGTTATCCTGTACTCCGTTTGATCGTATCCACGCATCTACTTCGCTAATTTTAAACCGCCATTGGCGATCTACTTTATATCCAGGCATATTTTGCTGCTTTACCATCTTTTTCACAGTATCCCTGCTAAGATTGAGGTGCTCACAAATATCGGACAGCGATACCCACTTCTCTAAACTATCCATGATATTCCTCCTTTGTTTTGTAAATTATACACTAATTATTTAGAATTAGCAAGTGGAACTGAAAAGAATAATTGCGTTTTTTATAGTTCTACAACTAATAACAACTAAATCAGTTTGTTCTCCTGCTAACAAGAACTAATCGCTTTATAACTATGGCACTGCAAACTTTGAACTGTACGCCAACTTCCGTGAAACGACCAAGAGGACCGCACCTGCTCATATGAGCAGATACGATCCTCTAAAATTTTGTTATTGAAGGATATCTAATTCAGCCTGAAATAGCAGGTATTCTTTCCACGACCTTCTTTTTTCAATTCTCTGGCTGCAACCAGTTTCCGCAGAGCACCCTCAATGGAGCTGTCACTGAGCGTCGGGCAAAGCTCCCGGATGTCCTGCTTGCTGAACCGCCCGATTCTATTCTTGCTTGCTCTGCGCACCATTTCCAATGCAGGCAGCTTGGTTTCCACAAGCGCCACGCGATCCTCAAAGTCCTTATAGGCCGCAAGGATCGTTCCGAGCAGGTACTTGATGAACGGCACTACATCCTCCGTGCCTTCGTGCCAGCCGGTTTGCGCCTGCGCAAGCGCATCATAGTACAGGTCCTTGTTTTTGGCGATTTTGGCTTCAAGTGAGATATACTTGCCGACATAAAATCCGCTCCGGTACAAAAGCAGCGTCGTGAGTAGCCGACTCATTCTTCCGTTTCCGTCATTGAATGGGTGGATGCACAGAAAATCATGGATCAAAACCGGGATTGCAATCAACGGCTCCAGTTCCATATTCCCAATCACACGGTTGTATTCCTCGCAGATTCTGTCCAACGCTTCCGGCGTTTCATAAGGGGCAAGCGGCGTGAACAGCGTTTCCACATGACCGTCCGGATAGGTGGCAGTGATATAATTCTGCACACTTTTTGTGCGGCCCGCAAGTGGGTTGTTTATGTGACTGTACAGGATTTTATGAAGCTGCAGGATATAGTTCTGCGTAATTGGAATCGCATCAAAGCTCTCGTGAATGATACTCAACACATCGCGGTATCCGGCAATTTCCTGCTCGTCACGGTTTCTCGGCGTGGTTTTCTCCTCGACGAGCTGCCGGATTCGGCTACTCGTGGTGACAATGCCCTCGATGGCATTCGATGCCTCGGTGCTCTGTATCTTGGCAATTTCCACGAGTTTTTCGAGCTCCTCCGGGCGCTGCTTCAAATACAGCTCCTGCTTTCCGGTTTCCTTGTATATGGCCGCAATCAGGCCAAGAACATCCGAGTCCCACTTCTGCTCCTTGATTGCAGAGTAATTGAAGATTCTCATTCCCTCACCCCTATTCATTTTCCCTTAAATAATAATATAAAATAAGGGAATAGTCAATGGGCTGTGCCATAAATCCCTTACTATTATGCCTGTATTAAGGGATTTATACTCAGATAGTGGAAAAGTGCCTGCGATTATTTTCATGCTGTAAACCCACTCTTCTTTGTCTATAGCGCCGCAACTGCTGGGCTGCCACCCTTGCAGAAACCACTTGCACACCCCTACCATTAGAGTTACAATTCAGGTAATCCAAAACGATTCCCGCTGAGGGCAGGCGAAAGTTCACCGAAAGGGGCAACTGACATGGATAACGAGCGTATGGAAGAGTTGGAGAAAATCGAAGCCCATGGTGCCGAGAACGGCTGGGTTGCACCGATGACAGAGGAAGACAGGGAGTTCTTTGCATATTTTCGCTCGGTGTTTAAGCGCTACAATATTTCCCCCTCAAAGGCAACACGACTGGAGTATGATTTTGTGACACGAGTCGTGGAGAGTGAGTTCTACCTCCAGAAAGTGTGAGGGTATTCTTTGTCTATAGCGATGCAAATTCTGCGCCGCCTATCCCTGCATAAAAGACTTGCTCAACCTCTCCAGCAGAGGTACAATGCGACAAACCGGAGCAATGAATCATTCGTCCACAGCACTCCGGCAAACTATGAAAAACCGCTTTCTGGCCCCTGTCACGAGGGTGTTCAGAAAGCGGTTTTTGACCACATGTTTGACTACAGGCAGCCGTGGAGTGTGCGGAAACAGTGGAGTCAAGAGTTGCGAAGAGCGTTCGTAATAAAGTAAAAACGGCTATAAAGCACCGGAAAAAGTAGAAAAATTTTTATTCAAAAGTTTGGGATGTGGAAGCCGCGCGTTCGAGTCGCGCCACTCGGACCAAAATCCCTCTGAAATCGTTGATTTCAGAGGGATTTTCTTATTCCTTGTCTATTGCGGCGCAGAATCTGAGTCGTTTCATATTGAATCTCGCGACCCGTAACAATATAATATTTATATAGGAGGAATACATATGAAATGGGAAAATATAAATCTGCAATTTGGAAATGTCCTCCGGAAAATACGAGAAGGGCGTTGTATGACGCAAGAGGAGTTTTCAGCATTTTGCGGAATAAGCCGTGCCTATTACGGACGCGTTGAACGCAGGGAACATAGTGCTACTTTGGAAATCTGTCAGAAGATATCAGAGGCAACGGGACTATCCTTTTCGGAATTGTTTGAGGATATTGTTTAAAACGTCATATATGACGTTGATTACACTATTCGACGACTGTATAATTAAGCTGTGGATGGCAGTTCTGTCTGCGTATCCAAATACAACGTCTCGAATGACAAGGAGAACTATTATGAGTAATCACGAAAAGCGAACCCTTACCTTTAAGGTGCAGTCCTTCCGCCGCATCCCAAACCCCTACCTCAAATCAGAGGAAGGAGAGAAAGGTGCGGAGATGTACATTGCTATCTGCGACGTTAAGGATATCCCTGACAATTTCCCTATGGAAACAAATCCCCGCGAGCAGAAAATGACCACTAATGTGGCAAAAAGAATTAAAGAATCTCTTCTCAACGCCAGCGAACTGAACTTCTATCTGCTGAACCGTGGCATTCTGCTTTCTGCAAAAGATGTATCCTACAGCAATTACTCCAACGAGATGACCATCAGTTTTGAAGATAGCGAAGTTCACGGAAACGTCGACGGTGGCCATACTTACAGAACGATCCTCCAGTACCGTGACCAACTTGATCGTGGTCAGCAGTATGTAAAAATTGAGATTCTGACGGGCATTGAAGGAATTTTCTAGAGTCTTGCGGCTGCACGTAATACTTCCGTTCAGGTACAGGATAAGTCTATTGCCGAACTGGAAGATCGCTTTGATATTATCAAAAACACCCTTGCTAATGAGAGCTATATCTCCCGTGTTTTCTTCAAGGAAAATGACACCGGTGATATTGACGTTGCTGATCTGCTGGCTCTTCTGAATATGTTTAATATCACCCGTTAGGCGCCTGTCTGTGCATCCAGAAACTTCTCTTTGTTGGCAAGGCTGCCGAGAAACGCAGTCAGAAAGGCGGCATTTTTCTTCTCCAGCTTTTCCGCAACATTGTGCGTTGCAGAATTGTTGTTGGATACAACCGCCACAGTCTTCCTGCTCCGAACCACATTGGCGATGATATTTAGGATCGTCTGCGTTTTTCCCGTCCCCGGCGGTCCTTGAATGATGCTGATTTTGGAGGAAAGCGCCCGTTCTACCGCCACCTTTTGACTCTGGTTCAGGCCAAACGGATAGATCACTGCCTCCGGCATCTGGGGCATTTTGACGTCTTTCTGCGGTGCAAGATAGCTTGCCAACACGGTATCCTCGCTGACCTGCTTGATTTTATCGTACTGCATGCTTAGGATGTTGATGCCTTCCACCTCGAGGCTGATTGCCGCGGCAGTTTCTTTGAAATACTGGAATGCTTCTTGATTTTTACCGTCTGTCAGGCAATTCTGCTGGAACTGCACTTCATTCCTACGAAATGATAAATCTCTCTTTCCGTTGCGGACAATACGATAATACCCACCGAAGTCGAGAAGCTCATCAATTTCGCTGATGGTTTGCCCATTTGCGGTGACAATCACCTGCGCAGGGCGATTTTCTTTTTCAGAGGCAGAATCTCCACATTGCTGCTCTGAAAGCTGTATGTCTTATTGGGCGCACTGGTATAGACGACCTCGCACTTTCCGTCGTGGAATTGAAAGCTTGCAACCGAGTCCGTCTGGTCTTTTCCCTTTATGATGATCAAGTGCTTTCGTGCGTCCATAGGCAATCCTTTCACTTGAGAATGCGAGCTGTTGACTTATGGGTTGTCCACCCACATTCGCACTGGATTATAGCTGCGCCCACCAGCCGCATTTTATTGCCATAGGACGCGCGGATATTCTCCAAAATGTATTTGGCTGCCTTCTTCTCCAACTGGATATAGTAGCCCTTGGGAACGGACACAAAACCGTCCTTGATCTCCCGGCTCACACTGCGGGTGGCATTCGACAGCAGCGCCGCAAACTTATCTTCAAAATTATACTTTCTATATTGCCTGACCGATGAAGTCCAGCACAGTCAGGCATTCCTTGTCCTCAGATAGACGCAAACCGCGTCCCAGCTGTTGCAAGAAAATCGTCAACGACTCCGTGGGGCGCAGGAAAAGGACGGTAAAGACAATTTAATTATGATCCGGCACGATCTCCACAATATCCTCTATCTGGCAATCCAGCGCGGCACAAATCTTCATGAGTATCTCTGTGGTGACATGTCCGTTCCGACCCATTTTGGTGACGGATGCTGGGCTGATACCTGCCTTTTCACACAGGTCCTTTTTCTTCATATCCTTGTCGATAAGCAGTTTCCAGAGTTTTTTATAACTCACAAACATAAACTATCCCCTCCATACCGATATACAAAAATGCTCTGCCACTTGGCAGAGCATCCGGTCTATTGCAGCCGTACTGCCAAGGCCCATTCCAACACATGACAGCGTTGTTTTTCATGATAGCACATTCGGGCAGAAAAAGCAAGAAAATGATAAATTCGCACGAATTCTGACTCTATTCAATTTCTTTTCAAGCCGCAAACGAAACGGTTGAACCTCCGGACAGTCAGAGCTGCAATGCCAACACCTCAGAGCGAGGCCAAACTGATTGGAGGTCAGATGATGAATTATGAAGTAAAACCGTTTCAGGACTATGGACTGGTCACCATTGATGAGCTGAAAGAACAGACCGCCAGCCTATTGAATCTGGTAACGGCGGAACAGCGACCGCTACGCGTATGCATGAACAACGGCAAGGAGTTCCTGTTGTGCCCTCAGGACCTGCTCGCTCCGATCTGCGATTCTGATTTTCGCTTGGTCCTGCTGTCAGCAATGCGGTATGCGATGGGCAGAAATACATATATGCCCGCGGTAGTTTCCGATTATATTAAGCGCATCTTCGGTTTCTGGACGATAAGTTTCTTGCGTTGGCTGCCGATGATATCAAGGTGTGTTTTTGTAAAGAAGTGTGCAATTCGCATTGACAAGCAGCAAAAAAGAACGCTATAATAATGTCGTTATCGATAATGACGTTATTATTTAGGCGCAGAGGAGTGAAGACATGGCCAATAGAGATCACTCCTTGGATGATGGGATCATTCAGGCTGCATACTCGGAGTTTCTTACTTACGGTTTTCAGAAAGCCTCTCTGCACAAAATTGCCGAAAAAGCCGGCGTCACAACGGGAGCGATCTACACAAGATACAAAAACAAAGACGCGTTGTTTGCCAGTTTGCTTCAGGATTTTTTTGAGACGATGAAGACCTTGTTTGCGCCCATCGCGGAAGAATACGAAAAAGCAAAGTGCAGCGCACAGCCGGAGGATATCCTCCGCGCCATCAACGCCGAGGAACAAGTATATTTTCGGCTGCTGACCGAGCACCGTGACGACTGCACTTTATTTTTCTGCCGCAGCGATGGCAGCTCCATGGAAACCATGCTGCATAAGCTGATGGATCAAAAGGCGGAACAAACAGTGGAATTCTTTTCACATATCTATGGGAAAGCGCCGAATGCCGATGCGATCCGCCTTTTGATGGGTTCACAATTCTGGTACTTCCGCCAGCTGCTGGATCAGCATATGGAGGAAGGCAGAATGCTTACCTGCTTACGGGCAGTCCTTGATTTCACCAACGCCGGCTGGCGGTATTTATGTGACAGCCTGAATTAAATTGGCAAAGAAAATGGGCGGTGCGGTCGCCCATTTCTTTCGAACACCAGTTAGAGATAGCTAACCGATAGAAAAGAGTTTGCGATGATAGAGTTTGAATTTGAATTCCAATATGCGGAGGCGAAGCTGCCCAGTCTCCGACAGGTCGGCGGCGGCATCCCGGCGGGACGCTGCGTGGTGCTCTGCGGAGGCAGCGGATGCGGAAAATCCACGCTGCTGCGGTGCATCAACGGACTAATCCCACAATTTTACGAGGGAGAGCTGAAGGGCTTTTGCCGCCTGAACGGACAGGACACCGCCGGGCTGCGTATCGGCGAGATCGGCGAGCTGGCAGCATCGGTATTTCAGGATCCGCAAAGTCAGTTTTTTACTGTGAACAGTTCCAATGAAGTGGCCTTCGGTCTTGAAAATCACCGTCTGCCGCAGGGTAAAATCCGTCAGCGGGTGGACGAAGCGTTCCGTGTGTTTCATCTGGAGCGGCTGAAGGATCGCAATGTCTACGAGTTGTCCAGCGGTGAACGGCAGCTCATCTCCATCTTGTCCGCGTGGGCAATGGACACAGATATTTTTCTGCTGGACGAACCCACGGCCAATCTGGACTTTGCAGCTACGCAGCAGTTAAAAGAGATTCTGCTTGCCCTGAAAACGCAGGGCAAAACGCTGCTGCTCAGCGAGCACCGACTCTACTATCTTGCCGACATTGCCGATGAATATTGGGTCATGGCAGACGGCGAGATCAAAGGAAAATACACTGCCGCAGAGGCAAAGGCGTTCTCAATACATCATTTCGTATGCCGTCCCGTCTTTTCGCATAAAGCGGTCGTACCGACCGGCATTTTCGTCCCAGAAGCTCTTGTATTCTCGCATCTCTGTCATTCCTTTTGGCGTTAGACTTATCTAACCGATACGCGCAGTTGCGCGGTTAGAGTGCGCTAACTACTGTGTCTTGGAAAAGCCGCATTTCTGCGGCCTTCCTCCCCAAGGCTATCCTTGCTTAATTTAGCATTTTCGGATGATTTTCTTAGAAAAACATTACTTCCCGTTTCCACTCCAAAGTATAGCACCGCCGGCGGTTAGCGTCAACTAACCATCTGGTACTCTTTTTCTCTTTTCCTCTGCCTTCGGAGAGTGTACAAAGCAGCTGCCCTTATTCTTTGATTATAGCATCCCACGGTGTGGGTGGGGTTCTTCCGCGGGGGGTTCATCCTGTTCCGTCAAGTGGAGAAACTGGTGGCCGAGAATACCGCAAAGCCCCGCCGGACTTGCTCCGGCGAGGCTTTGCCTTTGACCACATAAAATGCCACACAGGCAGGCGTGGAACACATGGTGGATGCGGGTCAAAAGGTGTTAGGAAAGGAATTAAAATCGAGAGAAACTCACTAAAAAATGGCTAAAAAGTACAGAAAAAATGTCGCGGCAGCTCTTTGTCTATTGCGGCGCAGGATTTGAGCTGCCTTACGCTTTCAGCTTATACAGGCGATTGCCTTGGTCGCTCTCCGCAACGACGACACCCTCCTCGGCAAGCTGCTGCAAGAGGGATTCCGTGCGGCTCAGGGTGGTGCCCAAGGATTTGGAGAGCGCAAACAGGTCGCTGGTGGGGTGGTCTGTGAGATGGTCAATGAGCAGTTGGCGCTGGGAGAATGCACCCAGAGGGACTTGCTTTCCAGCGGTTGCGTTTTCTGCGCCGCCGTGACCCGTCATATACAGCGTAAGGGAGACGCGATCCGGGGCGCTGCGCTCCGTAAAAACCGGCTCTGGCCAGCCCTGGGCTTTCCAAATGCGGTACAGATTAGGGATGCCGCCGCCGGTATATTCGCCTACATCTACGAGGCGAAACATCCGGGCCATTGCGGCGTTTCGCGGGTCAGATACGCCGCCATTTTTGGCGGCGTCCAAAGGTACACGGAAGCTGCCGGGGTTGGAGAGCGTGATTTCCTGATAGCCCTTGCTGACAGCAATGCCGCCGCTGCCATGATAGTCCGCGTTGACAAGGCAGTTGGCCAGCACCTCACGCAGGACTTGGCGGACGGGTATATCGTCCACCCGATGACCGTTTTCCAGCAGGAAAGGCGTTTTCACATCCTGCTGCAGCTTGTTGTAAGCCCAGTAGTAGAATTCGTAGACATTGCCGTTCCAAGGGGCTTCTTCCCAATTGCCTTTCACATCAAGCTGCTCACGGTAGGTTATGGCATAATCAGGGTATTCGCAGAGGATGTCTTGGTGATTGCCAAACATCAGCAGCCCGGCCAAAGTCGGGTGCAGCGAACCGTCGGCATCGCCTATGGCGCCGATTTTTTGCAGAAACGCTTCGTCGCCCAAGCGTTCCCACATATGTCCGGGGCGGTACAGCTTCATTCTTTGCCGGAGGCTGCGCACGCTCTCGGAGTTTAGGGCTTCAAGTCCCCTGCCACGCACCAAGTGCATATCCGGCGACCGGACAGCCGCATTCCGCACCATAGCCTGATACTCCTCGTATGTACAGCGGTAATCGCCCTCGCCGCTTCGGCGATAGGTGTTGCGGGTGTCGTTGTCCACATACACGGGCTTGTAGGCTCGGTCCGCACGGGGGACTTTGATAACGACGATGTGATCGCCGCCGACTTCTTCCACATACACATCTTTTTCGGCCAGGATATTGACACTAACTTTCATGGGATCGTTGATGATGTGCCAAAACTCACGGATCAAGCCATCGGGATCGGGCAGGTCTACGGAATCGAAGGTCTTGTCCGCCGTCTCAATAACGCCCAGCAGGATGACGCCGCCCAGCGTGTTAGCGAAGGCGGAATAGGTCTCCCAAATGCTCTTGGGCAGGCCGCCCAGGGCCTTTTTGGCCTCTATGCGGTTGTTCTCCCGGTATTGCTCCAGGCGACTGAAATCAAGCATGGGTGCCACCTCCCTTGGGAGATATTTTAGCATATCGGGGGCGGGATGGCAATGCGAAGCGATCTCGTCGCCATTAAGATAAATAGCGGAAATGCTCTCTATCAAATGGTATAATAATTCCGCAAGTCATTTAGAAAGGGGGGCGCTGCCGTGGACTTTTGGAGCAGAATGCTGTCTGGCATTGCAGATACGATCCTGCCAAAAGCTTTGGAGGAGGATGCGCTCCTTTTGCAGATAGAGGAAGCTCTGCAGGAGGAAAAGGAGTTGTGGCGCACACGGCAAAATTTCCTTGAGCCTATCGTGGCCCGGAGCTTTCAGAACAAATGGCGGTCAGCACGCAGCGCCGCCCGATGTGCCGGTTCTGGTACGCCTTGCACACCACAATGGCGATCTCGCCGCTGGCGCGCAGGGAGATATCCCCCACCAGCGTGCCCCGGTACTCGATGTACCAGCAGTCGCCGTTGGCGCAGAGATAGTCGTACATCCGGTGCAGCAGCGCCGCGTCATAGGGCGTGTCCCGGTCGTCCACCTGCTTGCAGACGTCCAAGTCCTGGTACCACGGCAGCGACGCGGCGTCGTTCCGGTAGTACGGGATCAGGCGGATGTCCTCATCAACGGTGCGTATTGTCACGCTCGTCCCTCCAGACTCTCACGCCGGACGGCTTCCCGTCCCTGGAAATGAAAAACGCAGCGCAAACCGATCTCACGGTCTGCACTGCGTCTGCGCGTCCGGCATCGCGTTTATGCGTCCCCGCCCACCAGCGCGCGGAAGGCCGCATCGCGGTCGAAGGTACCGGCGGCAAAGCCGGGCACCTCCTTGATGGCCTTGCAAATGCTGATACTGAAGCCCGTCAGGATCTGCCCCACCTCCTGATCGGAGTAGGGACAGTCATCGGTGACGATCAGCGTGGACAGGCTGTGCACCACCAGCCACAGGTCGCGGAAATAGACGTCCGCTTCCTCGCCGGTGATGTGGTAGATATCCATCAGGGCCGGGCGCACATGCTCCTGCAGATGGCGCATGGACGCAGCGGCGCTGTACTCCTTTTCCCGGGTCAGGAACAGCAGCCGGTAAAGCTCAGGCTCCTCCCGGGCAAAGCGGATGTACTGCTTCCCCACGCCCAGGAACGGGATGTCCTCCTGCAGGCCCGCGTGGGTGTAGCGGTCATACACGTCCACTGCGGCGGCATAGACCGCCGTTTTGATGCCGTCCATGGAGCCGAACGCGGTAAAGATAGGCTGCGTGGACGTACCCAGCTCGTCCCCGATGTTCTTGGCGGTCAGCCCTCCGGCGCCCTTGGCCCGCACTACCCGCAGCGCCGCCTCCACCATTTCCGTTTTCGTGAATTTGTTCTTCGGAGCCATTGTCTGCACCTCTCCCGGCGAGAATAAAACATTTAATACATATCGTACAATATGCATTGTGCATTATACACGCACAGAGCTCCGTTGTCAACCCCCTGCTCGCGTTTTTCCTTACGGCCGTTCCTCCTCCGGATCGCCGATCTTCAGGCAGAAATCGTGCAGTCGCAGAAGCAGCGGCGCCGGCGTTTTCCGCCTCTCAGAGCGGTTAGAGAAAATTAACCGACCCGCTTTTGAAAAACCGCCGTGCGGCGGTCATGGCGACGCGGCGCTTGTACACCACGCCGTCGTACTTCTTCTTCAGCTCCACAAACACCTTGTCGTCCCCCGTTGGTACGCCGTAGCTGCGGACGCGCAGCTTCTCCTTATACACCGGCTTCTCCAACGATTTGCGGATGAGCCGCCAGTCCCCGGTGTCGTAATAGATGTTGCAGATGGTGTATGCGCCGTAGGCATCCTTTTTCCTATAAGGAGCCATTCCCTCCAGCAGGAAGCGCTGCTGCTGCGCCGCCGTCACCGGGGGCAGCTCCTTTACCATCGGGGACAGCTTCGGCAATACCCTGTACAGCGGTACGGCCCTGTGCAATGCGAACCTTGTGTTCTTCTCCTCCCCCACGCTGACGTTTTCCTGCAACGCCCTCACCGCCGAAGCGCAGACCGGCAGCATCCGCACCGGCATGGGCGGTATGGGCGGCTCCTGAAGCCACAAAAACGCCGCCCCATAGGGCGGCGTTTTTCCCTGTTCTGCGTCTGTCACCGGGCGCTGCGCATCAGCAGCATCATGGCCTGAAACTGATAGGTCAGCATCTGCCCAAGCTCCTCCTCGGAGAAGCGGCAGGCGTGGGCAGCGCACAGCGCGCCGATGCCGAAGGTGTAGATCCACACGTTTTCAAACAGCGTGCGGGCCTCCTCCGGCGTCAGGCCGTAGTCCCTGCGGATAGCCTCCATACAGATCTCCACCGTGCCGCACAGCGCGCGGAACATGTCCTCAAATCCGGCGGTGTCGGCATTCTCCTGCATGAACAGCAGCTGATAGAGCTTCGGCTCCTGCATGGCGAAGCGCACCATCTGTAGGCCCACCTGCTTGAACACCGGCATATTCGCCACCGGCTGGCGCACGAACTGCTCGAACCGGCGCATGGCGGCCTCCCGCACGGCCTGCTGCAATTCGTCCATGCTGCGGAACACCGTGAAGATCGGACGGGCGGAGCTGCCCAGCGCCGCGCCCAGCTCCCGGGCCGTCAGCGCCTCCGCGCCCCGGCGGGCCACCAGCTCCAGCGCGGCCTCCACCATTTCTTCTCTTGTAAACTTCGGTTTCGGAGGCACAGGACGCCCTCCCTTCCAGCGGCTGCATATTTTCCTCATTATAGGCATCCATCCGCCGGTTGTCAAGCACGCCGCACTTGACAGACACCCCTCTTATCCCTTACAGTTAAGGGATAAACCATCCCATGAGAGGAAGTCTTACATATGACACTGCGAGAACTGGAAACCGGCAAAAGCGCCGTGATCCGCCGGGTAGGCGGTGAGGGGGCGCTGCGCCAGCATTTTCTGGATATGGGCATGATCCCCGGCGCGGAGGTGACGGTGGTGAAGCTGGCCCCCATGGGCGACCCCATGGAGGTGCAGGTACACGGCTACGAGCTGACCCTGCGTCTGGCGGAGGCTGATCAGATCGACATTGAGCCTATCCGGCAGCGCAGCCGCAGCCACATCGGCGCCGACCGCGCCCGTGACCCGGATCACCCCGGTTTGGGTGAAAGCGGCAAGTACCACAGCAAGGCGGGGGAGCATCCCCTGCCGGAGGGCACCATCCTGACCTACGCGCTGGTGGGCAACCAGAACTGCGGCAAGACCACCCTGTTCAACCAGCTCACCGGCTCAAAGCAGCATGTGGGCAACTTCCCCGGCGTCACGGTGGATCGAAAGACCGGCGTCATCCGGGGCTATCCCGATACGGAGGTCACAGACCTGCCGGGCATCTACTCCATGTCGCCCTTCAGCAGCGAGGAGATCGTATCCCGGAACTTTGTCCTGCAGGATAAGCCCAAGGCTATCATCAACATCGTGGACGCCACCAACATCGAGCGGAACCTGTACCTGACCATGCAGCTTCTGGAGATGGATATTCCCACGGTGGTGGCGCTGAACATGATGGATGAGCTGGTGGGCAATCAGGGCTCCATCGACGTCAACGCCATGGAGGCCATGCTGGGCGTGCCGGTGATCCCCATCTCCGCCGCCAAAAACGAGGGCGTGGACGAGCTGGTGCGCCACGCCATTCACGTCGCCCGGTATCAGGAGCCACCGCTGAAGCAGGACTTCTGCGACAAGGACGACCACGGCGGCGCCGTTCACCGCTGTATCCACGCGGTGGTGCATCTTATCGAGGACCATGCCGAGCAGGCCGGTCTGCCGGTGCGCTTTGCCGCCACCAAGGCTATTGAGGGCGACCCCCTTATCCTCCGGCAGTTGGCGCTGGACGAGAACGAGCAGGAGATGCTGGAGCATATCGTTCAGCAGATGGAGACGGAACGCGGTCTGGACCGCAGCGCCGCCATCGCGGACATGCGCTTTGACTTCATCGAGAGGCTGTGCGAGCAGACGGTCATCAAGCCCCGGGAGAGCCGGGAGCGCATACGCAGCGAGCGGATCGACCGCCTCCTCACCGGACGCCACACCGCCATTCCCTGCTTCGTCGGCATCATGGTGCTGGTGTTCTATCTGACGTTCAATGTCATCGGCGCGTGGCTCCAGTCCCTGCTGAAAACAGGCATTAACAGTCTGTCCGCTCTGACGGACAGCGCCCTGACGCGGCTGGACGTGAACCCGGCGATCCATAGTCTGGTTATCGACGGCATCTTCACCGGCGTGGGCAGCGTGCTGAGCTTCCTACCCGTTATCGTGACGCTGTTTTTCTTCCTGTCCTTAATGGAGGACAGCGGCTACATCGCTCGCGTGGCTTTTGTTATGGATAAGCTGCTGCGGAAGATCGGCCTGTCCGGCAAGAGCATCGTGCCCATGCTCATCGGCTTCGGCTGCACGGTGCCGGCGGTGATGGCCACCCGCACCCTGACCAGCGAGCGCGACCGGAAAATGACCATCCTGCTGACGCCGTTCATGAGCTGTACGGCCAAGCTGCCCATCTACTCCTTCTTTGTCAGCGTATTCTTCCCCGGCCGGGGCGGCCTTATCATGGCGGGGCTATACCTGCTGGGCATTCTGGTGGGCTTACTGGCGGCGCTGCTCTACAAGGACACGCTGTTCCGGGGTGAGCCCATCCCCTTCGTGATGGAGCTGCCCAACTACCGGCTGCCCAGCGCCAAAAACGTGGCGCAGCTGCTGTGGGAAAAGGCCAAGGACTTCCTGCAGCGAGCCTTCTCCGTCATTCTCATCGCCACGGTGGTGGTATGGTTCCTCCAGAGCTTTGACCTGCACCTGAACATGGTGTCCGACTCGGCGGATAGTATGCTGGCCATGGTCGCCGGTTTGCTGGTACCGCTGTTCGCGCCGCTGGGACTGGGCGACTGGCGTATCTGCACCGCCCTCATCAGCGGCTTCATGGCCAAGGAGAGCGTAGTATCCACGCTGGAGGTGCTGTTCGGCGGCAGCATCGGCAGCATCCTCTCGCCGCTGTCGGCGGCGTCCCTGCTGGTGTTCAGTCTGCTGTACACGCCGTGCATCGCGGCGGTGGCCTCCGTCCGGCGTGAGCTGGGCGGCAAATGGGCGGCGGGTCTGGCCGTGTGGCAGTGCCTTATCGCGTGGGTAGCCGCCTTCGTGACCCACGGCATCGGGCTGCTGCTATGAGCATCTGGGATATTCTCATTCTCGCAGCGATAGGAGCCGCGCTGTTCTTCGCCCTCCGCGCCGCCGTCCGGAATCGAAAGGACTGCTGCGGCAGCTGCCGGAGCTGTCGGAAAAATGACTGTACCTGCCCGTCGTGCCGGTCAGCAAAACAGGAGAACAATCATGAAAAAAACTAAACCCTTTTCCCATCCCCGCGACCTGAAGGGCACCATCCGCCGCCAGCCGGTGGTGTTCGCCGTGTACCTCGTCCTGCGGCTTATCGTACTGGCCACGCTGGTGTCCTCCATCATTCGCGGCGAGTACGAGAGCGCGTTCATCTGCCTGCTGGTGCTGGCACTGTTCCTGCTGCCGTTTTTCATCCAGCAGAACTTCGGCATTGAGCTGCCGTCCACGTTGGAGATCATTATTCTGCTGTTCATCTTCGCGGCGGAGATATTGGGCGAGCTGGAGTGCTATTTCATCACCTACCCCCACTGGGATTCCATGCTCCACACCACCACCGGCTTCCTCTGCGCCGCCACGGGCTTCGCCCTCATCGACATCCTCAACCGCAACAGCCGCATCAAGTTCGAGCTGTCCCCCATCTATGTGGCGCTGGCGGCGTTCTGCTTCTCCATGACGGTGGGCGTGCTGTGGGAGTTCTTTGAGTTCGGCATGGATCGCCTGTTCCACATGGATATGCAGAAGGATACTGTTGTGCAGTCCATCACCTCCGTCATGCTGGATCCCACCAACCGCAACATTCCCATTACCATCGACGGCATCCACTCTGTCGCCGTCAACGGGCAGGACTTGGGCTTCGACGGCTATCTGGATATCGGTCTGTACGACACCATGGCCGATCTGTTCGTCAACTTCGTCGGCGCGGTGGTGTTCAGCACCATCGGCTACTTCTATATCAAGCAGAGGGGCAAGGGTCGGCTGGCCCGCGCCTTCATCCCCACCATCACGGAGAACGTCTCGCGGGACGCGCCGTCCCCGCAGGATACGCCGGAGGATACCCCGGATGCCCCGTAAAAACGCAGAAAAAGAGTACCCGCGCCTGCGCGGGTACTCTTTTTTCACATTTCAGAACAGGCTCACCTGACTGGTATCCGCCATACCGGCGAAGGCGCCCAGCGCCTTCAGCTGCTCGATGTGGGTCTTACTCAGCTTATTGCAGGTATTGGCGAACTCCTCCACGGAAATGAAGGCCTTGCCCCTGCGCTTCTCCACCGTGTCCAGCGCCGCCGCCTCGCCCAGCCCGTGCACGGTGACGAAGGGCGGCAGCAGACCGTTGTCCGTGATGACGAATTTTGTGGCGTCGGACTTGTAGATGTCGATGGTGTCGAAGTGGAAGCCCCGCAGATAGAACTCGTAGCACACCTCCAGCGTCACCAGCAGGTTCTGCTCCACGTCGGTAGCGTCCTTGTTGTTCTCGATCTCCCGTATCTTCTGCTTCACCGCGTCCAGCCCGGCGCAGCAGTATTCCGCGTCGAAGGCCTTGGCCCGGATAGAGAAGAACGTGGCGTAGAACGCCAGGGGCTTATGCACCTTGAACCACGCGATGCGGAACGCCATCATCACATAGGCCACGGCGTGGGCCTTGGGGAACAGATAGCCGATCTTAGCCAGTGACCCGATGTACCAATCCGGTACCTCGTGATCCCGCATGGCCTCCTCCCAGCCCTCCTGAAAGCCGCCCTTTTTCACCTTGCCCTTACGGACAGCCTCCATGATCTTAAAGGACATCTTGGGCTCCAGACCCATGGAGATCAGGTACAGCATGATATCGTCGCGGCAGCCCACCGTCTCCAGAACGGAGGCGGTGCCGCTGACGATGAGCTCCCGGGCGTTGCCCAGCCACACATCCGTGCCGTGGGAGAAGCCGGACAGGCGCACCAGCGTGTTGAAATCCTTGGGCATGGTGTCCATCAGCATACCGCGGGTAAAGCGGGTGTTAAACTCCGGGATAGCCACGGCGCCGGTGGGGCCTAATATCTCGTCGTTTTCAAAGCCCAGCACCTTGGAGGACGTGAAGATGCTCATGGTGTCCGGATCGTCCAGCGGGATGGCCCGTGCGTTGACGCCGGTGAGATCCTCCAGCATCTTGATCATGGTGGGGTCATCGTGCCCCAGCATGTCCAGCTTCAGCAGGTTGTCCTCCATGCAGTGGTATTCAAAATGGGTGGTGATGGTGTCGCTGCCCGCGTCGTCGGCGGGGTGCTGTACGGCGGTGAAATCCTCCACATCCATGTCGTCCGGCACCACCACCAGACCGCCGGGGTGCTGGCCCGTGGTGCGCCGCACACCCACGCAGCCCTGCGTCAGCCGGTTCATCTCGGCGTTGGGCGCCGACTGCTGCCGCTCCTCCAGATACTTTTTCACCATGCCGTAGGCGGTCTTTTCCGCCAGTGTACCGATGGTGCCGGCGCGAAACACCTGGGTCTTGCCGAACATCTCAATGGCGTGCTGGTGGGCGCGGGACTGATACTCACCGGAAAAGTTCAGGTCGATATCCGGCACCTTGCCGCCTCCGTAGCCCAGAAACGTCTCAAAGGGGATGTCAAAGCCGTCCTTGACGTACTTCTCCCCGCAGATGGGGCACATCTTGTCCGGCATATCCGCGCCGCAGCCATAGCTGCCGTCGGTGATGAATTCCGTGTTCTTGCACTTAGGGCAGCGGTAGTGGGGCGGCAGGGAGTTCACCTCCGTGATGCCCGACATGTACGCCACCAGACTGGAGCCCACGGAGCCACGGGAGCCAACCAGATAGCCGTTTTCCAGACTGCGCTGCACCAGCTTCTGGGCGGACATGTACACCACGTCGTACTTGCCCAGAATACTCTTCAGCTCCACGTCCAGCCGGTCGACGATCAGCTGGGGCGGCTGGTCGCCGTACAGCTCGTGGCACTTGTCCCACACCATGTCGTGCAGCTCCTGCTCGGAGTTTTCCAGCCGGGGCGGGAACAGCTGGCCCGGCGGCAGCAGCTCGATGTCCTCGATGCGGTCTGCAATGCGCCGGGGATCGTCGATGACCACCCTGTGGGCCGTCTCCGGCCCCAGATAGGCGAACTCCTCCAGCATCTCGTCGGTGGTCTTGAAGTAGATGGGCAGCGGCGCGTCGGCGTCCGGGAACTTCTTGCTGGCCAGCAGGATATGGCGGTACACCTCGTCCTCCGGCTCCTGAAAATGCACGTCGCCTGTGGCGCACACCGGCTTGCCCAGCTCCTCGCCCAGCCGGACGATGGTGCGGTTGAACTCCCGCAGCTCCTCCTCCGACTGCACGTCGCCGTTGCGCAGCATGAACATGTTGTTGCAGATGGGCTGTATCTCCAGATAGTCGTAGAACGACGCGATGCGCTTCAGCTCCGCCCAGTCCTTGTGGTCGGCCACGGCCCGGAACAGCTCGCCCGCCTCGCAGGCCGAGCCGATGATGAGCCCCTCCCGGTGGGCCGCCAGCTCCGTCTTGGGGATGGTGGGCACGCGCTTGAAGTATTTCAGATTGGACGCCGAGATCAGCTGGTACAGATGCTTCAGCCCCAGCTTGTTCTTGGCCAGAATGATGATGTGCTTGGGGAACCGGGACTTGCTGCCCCTGGGCCGCAGCTTCAGCATCTCGCCGTTGATCTGCTGCAGGCTGTGGATGCCCAGCTCCCTCTCCATCTTCTCAAAAAACGGGATGAGCATATAGCCCACCATGGCCGCGTCGTCGGAGGCCCGGTGGTGGTTGAAGGCGGGCAGATCCAGATGCTCCGCCACGATGTCCAGCTTGTACTTGCCCAGCTCCGGCAGCAGGTTCTGCGCCAGAATGAGGGAGTCCACATAGGTGGGATCGAAGTCCAGCCCCACCTTGCGGCAGCCCGCCCGGATGAAGCTGATGTCGAACTCCGCGTTGTGTGCCGCCAGCGGGCGGCCGTTGACGAACCGCAGGAACGCCGTCAGCGCCTCCTTCAGCTGGGGCGCATCGGCCAGCATAGCGTCCGTGATGCCGGTCAGGCCGATAATCTCCGGCGTCAGCCGCCGGTTGGGGTTCACAAAGGTCTGGAACCGCTCCGTGATCTCGCCGTTTTTCAGCACCACCGCACCGATCTCGGTGATGGCCTCCCGTTCCACCTTCAGGCCCGTCGTCTCGATGTCGAAGCACACGATCTCGTCGGAAAACGCCTGCTCCTGCGGGCCATGTACGGCGATGCGGTCGTCCAGATTGTTGATGAAATAGCCCTCCACGCCGTAGAGGATCTTGATCTTCCCCTTGCCCGCGTCCCGGGCCTTGGGGAACGCCTGCACCGTGCCGTGGTCGGTGATGGCGATGGCGGGATGGCCCCACGCCGCCGCCTGCTTCACCACCTTGCCCACATCCGTGAGGGCGTCCATGGTGCTCATCTGGGTATGCAGGTGCAGCTCCACCCGCTTCTCCGGGGCCGTGTCCTGCCGTCCCTGGTGCTGGATGCGCATGATGCTCACCGGCTGCAGCTGCAGGTCTTTGCCGTCGAAGGTCAGCGTCAGCTTGGCCAGCACCCGCAGCCACATGCCGTCGCTGACGGTGCCGCCCAGCACCTTGGCCTCCTTCTCGTCCATGTACTTCCGGACGGACACGGAGCCGTGCTCATCGGTCATGTCGAAGCTCAGGCACCACTGGCCGGGCCTGCGCCGCTGGTAGCACTCCACGCCAAAGACCCGGCCCTCCACCACGGCCATGCCCATTTTCAGATTCAGCTCCGCGATGGGGACGGCCTTGCCCTTGATCTCCTTGCCGCACAGCAGGTCGCTGCCGCTCTTGCCCGCCACAGGCGGCGCGGAGAAGTGCAGCTGCACCCGCCGCAGGCCGTATTGCTCGGCCAGCATGTGCTCCAGCGACTTCACCGCCGCGTCCGGCAGTGTCTCACCGCTGACGGCCTGTACCTCGATGGTACGGGCCTCCCGATCCAGCACACCGCCGGTGACATAGGCGTCATGCAGCAGCAGACGCAGCTGGCGCGGTGCCTGAAAACTCTCAAATAATGCAAAAAACGGTAATCTTTCCGTCATTTTCTCACCTTACAGCTTGTCTATTTCCTGAAATAGCGCGTCCACCAGCTGCTCCTGCGGCACCTTCCGCAGGATCTTTCCCCTGGCAAACAGCAGCCCCTCGCCGTTCCCCCCGGCGATACCCACGTCCGCGCCGGACGCCTCGCCCGGGCCGTTGACCACGCACCCCATCACCGCCACGGTGATGGGCTTGGCGCAGCCCCGCAGCCGCCGCTCCACCTCCCGCGCAATGGGGATCATGTCGTATTTCGTCCGCCCGCAGGTGGGGCAGGAGATCAGATCAGGCCCGCTGCGGCGGATGCCCGCCGCCTGCAAAATACGCTTGGCAGCCACGATCTCCTCCGCCGGGTCTGCCGTCAGGCTCACCCGCAGGGTGTCGCCTACCCCCATGCACAGCAGGCCGCCGATGCCGATGGCGGATTTCAGCACGCCCATCTCCGGCGTGCCCGCCTCCGTGACGCCCAGATGCAGGGGATAGTCCGTCTGCTCACGGAGCATCCGGTATGCCGCCATGTTCACCGGCACGCGGGAGCACTTCACGGAGATGCAGATGTCGTCGAACCCGCAGTCGTTCAGCAGGTGTACATGGCCCATGGCGCTGTCCACCAGCGCCTGCGCCGTGACGCCGCCGTACCGGGTCAGCAGTTCCTTTTCCAGCGAGCCGCCGTTGACGCCGATGCGGATGGGGATGCCCCGCTCCCGACAGGCGTCCGCCACGGCCCGCACCCGCTCCTTTGCCCCGATGTTACCGGGGTTGATGCGTATTTTGTCGATACCGCCCTGCACGCACAGCAGCGCCAGCTTATAGTCAAAATGAATGTCCGCCACCAGCGGAATATGGATGCGGGCCTTGATGGCCGGGATCGCCCGTGCCGCCTCCTCCGTGGGAACCGCCACCCGGATGATCTCGCACCCCGCCTGCTCCAGCCGGAGGATCTGCTGCGCCGTGGCCTCCACGTTCTCCGTGACGGTATTGCACATGGACTGGATGCTCACCGGCGCACCGCCGCCCACGGCCACGCCGCCCACCATGATCTGTCTGCTCATCGTATCCCCTCTCAGTGTACCAGCTTCCACACGTCGCTGAGCGTGATGACCGCCATCAGCGCCAGCAGCAGCACAAGCCCCGCAAAATGGATGTAATTCTCGTACTTGGCCGGGATCTGCTTTTTGAACAGCAGCATCCCAATGGCGTTGATGACCAGGAAAAAGATCTTGCCGCCGTCCAGCGCCGGCAGGGGCAGCAGGTTCATCACCGCCAGATTCACGGCGATCAGCGCCGCCAGATAGGCGATGTTCTCCACCGCCGCGCGGACGCTGCCGGCCTGCTCGCCCACCTGCGTCATGGTGGACACGATGCCCACCGGCCCGCTGAGATCCTTCACCCCCGCCTCGCCGGTCAGCAGCATCTGCAGACTCAGCCGTACCAGCCGCACGAAGTCCACGGCGTTGTTCCATGTGTAGGACAGCTTCCGCCCCAGCGTGGCCTTCTCCGCGCCGAAGTACAGACCGTAGCTGGTATAGGACGCCCCATTCTGGTCAGTGTAGGTCTGCGGCGCCATGGGGAAGTCCGTCAGCGTGACCTTCTCCCCATTCCGCTCCACCACCAGATCGAATACGCCGGTCTTGTTCAGCCCCAGCAGCAGCCTGATGTCGCTGTACACATACACCCGCTCGCCGTCGATGCGCACAATGCGGTCGCCGGTCTGTAAGCCCTCTGCGCTCTCCAGCGGGCAGCCGTCGGCAAAGTCGGTGATCACCGGCTCGTAGAACGCCTTTGCCCCGGCGTACAGCATCAGAATGATGAGCAGCCCCGCGATGAAGTTCATGGCCGCGCCCGCCGCGAAAATCAGCAGCTTCGCCCAGAAGCCCTGGTTGTTCAGGGCTGCCGGATCGTCGGAGTCCTCCTCCTCGCCCTCCATGGCGCAGAAGCCGCCCACCGGGAGCAGCCGCAGGGAGTACTGCGTCTCCCCCTTCTGCTTTTTCCACAGGGCCGGGCCCATGCCGATGGAAAATTCGTTGACCCGCACACCGCAGGCCTTGGCTGCCATGAAATGGCCCAGCTCGTGGACGGCGATAAGCACGCCGAACACAAGGATGGCCGCTAAGATATATACCATTGCTACAACTCCTTTATGGCGCCCCGCGCCTTACAGGACAGCCTCCCGGGCCAACCTGTCTGCTTCCAGTATATCCGCAAGGCCTGGCCGATATTGCAGCGTCACGCGGGAAAGCGCGCGCTCCACCAGCCGCGGGATGTCGTTGAACCCGATCTCGCCCTGCAAAAATCGCTGTACCGCCGCCTCATTGGCGCCGTTCATCACAGCGCAGGCCGTTCCCCCCGCCGCCGCGCACTGCCGTGCGATGCGCAGGCAGGGGAACGCCTCCAAGTCCGGTGCGCTGAAGGTCAGCGCGCCGCAGGTCAGCAGATCCAACGTCCTGTCCGGCGTCTCCGCCCGGTAGGGGTACGTCATGGCGTATCGGATGGGCAGCTTCATGTCCGGCGTACCCAGCTGGGCCAGCACGGCCCCGTCCCGGAACTCCACCAGCGAGTGGACGATGCTCTGGCGGTGGATCACCGCCTCCACCTGCTCCGCCGGCAGGCCGTACAGCCGCATGGCCTCGATGATCTCCAGCCCCTTGTTCATCAGGGTGGCCGAGTCAATGGTGATCTTGGCCCCCATCGTCCAGTTGGGATGCTTCAGGGCGTCCGCCGCCGTCACATGCTCCAGCTCCGCGAAGGAGCGCCCAAAGAAGGGCCCGCCGGAGCAGGTCAGCAGCAGCCGCCGTATCTCGCCGCGGTCGCGGCAGCCCTGCAGGCACTGGAAGATAGCGCTGTGCTCCGAGTCCACCGGCACGATCTCCGCTCCCGTCTCCCGGGCGGCGGCCATCACCAGCTCGCCGGCGCACACCAGCGTCTCCTTGTTGGACAGTGCGATGCGCTTTTTCTCCATGATGGCCGCCAGCGTCGGGGCCAGCCCCACGCTGCCCATCACCGCCGTCACCACCGTGTCCGCCTCCGGCAGCGTGGCGGCGGCGGTAAGCCCCTCCGGGCCCTCCATCACCTCGATGCCGGTGCCCCGCAGACGGCCGCGCAGCTCCTTTGCGGCGGCGGGGTCATACAGCACGGCAAGGCGCGGCCTGAACTGCCGCGCCTGCTGTTCCAACAGATCCACCTGTCGATTGGCGGTCAGCGCCGCCACGGATAGTCCCAGCTCCCGCGCCACGTCCAGCGTCTGCCGCCCGATGGAGCCTGTGGCGCCCAGCAGGGATATGGTCTTTGTCATAGATGTACCTCAATACAGCGGCGCCGCGTCCACGATCATCCAGATCACCGGTGCGGCAAAGATCACGCTGTCGAACCGATCCAGCACGCCGCCGTGTCCCGGCAGCAGCCGTCCGTAGTCCTTGATGCCGTACTGCCGCTTGATGCAGGAGAAGCTGAGGTCGCCCAGCTGCCCCAGCACCGCGCCCACAAGGCCCAGCAGCACGCACCAGCCGATGTGCAGCTGCACCTCCGTACACAGAAAGAAAAAGATGCGGAACAGGATCATGCCCGCCATGCCGCCCACAAGGCCGCTGACCGCGCCCTCCCGGGTCTTCTTGGGGCTGACCGCCGGGGCCAGCTTGGTCTTGCCGAACATCATGCCGCCGAACAGGGCCATGGCGTCGCTCATAAACGCCGCCACCAGCGGGATCAGCACCAACCCCGCCCCGTGCTCCAGCATCCGCAGCCGCACAAGGCAGCCGAGGGTCAGTGGGATGGCGATGCCCGCCGTCAGCACGGCGCACAGCGCCGTGAAGTCCAGCTCCTCCTTCTTGCCGTGCTCCAGCACCATGCACAAAAACACCACGATCACCAGCGACGCCGTCAGCCACGGCATCAGGCCCGCTGCCGCTGTACCGGCGAAGCGCTCGTGACGGAAGTAGACGTCTGCCGTTGTGAACACGGACAGCGCCGCCGCCAGTCCCCACCAGCGCCGGGTCTTTTCCGGCGGCAGCACCGCCGCCAGCAGCTCGTGGCTGGCGATAATGCACAGGCCCATGACGAGGGCCATCGTGGCCCAGTCCGGTGCGAAGCACAATACACCCAGCAGTGCGGGGATGCCCACCGCAGCCACCAAAATTCTCTGTTTCATGCTGTCTCCTTACGCCTTCACGCCGCCGAAACGGCGATCCCGCTTCTGATAGTCGATGATGGCCCTGTCCAGCTCCGCCCGGGTGAAGTCCGGCCACAGGGTGTCGCAGAAGTAAAACTCGCTGTAGGCACACTGCCACAGCAGGAAATTGCTCAGCCGCAGCTCGCCGCTGGGCCGGATGATCAGCTCCGGATCGGGGATACCGGCGGAGTACAGGTGCTTGCCGAAGTTCTCCTCCGTCCAGTCCTCTCCCGCCTCGGCGCAGCGCTGCGCGGCCCGCAGGATCTCCGCCCGCCCGCCGTAGTTCAGGCAGATATTGGCCTGAAACCCGTCGTAGTGACCGCTGATCTCCCGCGTCTCCGCCGCCAGCTCCTGTAATTCCGGTGCGATGGCGGACAGGTCGCCGAAGAATTTCAGCCGGATATGATCCCGCTCCATGGTGTCCACAGCCTCCAGCAGATACTGCTTCAGCAGGCCCATGATGGTGCCGACCTCCTCGGCCGGACGCTTCCAGTTCTCCGTGGAGAACGCATATACCGTCAGATATTCCACGCCCAGCTCCTTGCAGTAGGTGGCGATATCCCGGAACACCTCGGCCCCCGCCTTATGGCCGGCAGTGCGCGGCAGCGAACGCTGCTTTGCCCAACGACCGTTGCCGTCCATGATAATAGCGATATGGCGGGGAAGGCGGTTTTTGTCCACCTCCCCCGCCGTATGGGGCATTTTTCTGCGGAACAGGCCCATCAGACGGACATCAGTTCCTTTTCCTTGTTGTCCAGCAGCTTATCCAGCTCCTTGCAGCTGTCGTCGGTCAGCTTCTGCAGGTCTTTCTCCACGATCTTCATCTCGTCCTCGGTGATCTCGGAGGCCTTCTGCTGCTTCTTGAAATTCTCCAGCGCGTCGCGGCGGATGTTGCGCACCGCCACCTTGCCCGCCTCGGTGTACTTGTGGATCTGCTTGACCAGCTCCTTGCGGCGCTCCTCCGTCAGCTGGGGGAAGGCCAGACGGATGCACTTGCCGTCATTCTGGGGATTGATGCCCAAATCAGACTCCAGAATAGCCTTTTCGATGCCCTTGAGGATAGATGCGTCCCACGGTGTGATCACCAGCGTACGGGGGTCGGGCGAACCGACGGATGCGATCTGCTGGATGGGCGTGGGGGTGCCGTAATAGTCCACGCTGATGCGGTTGAGCACGGAAGCATTGGCGCGTCCGGCACGCACGGTGTCGAAATCGCTGACCACGGATTCAATGCTCTTCTTCATTTTTTCCTCGTAGATCTTGTACTCGTCCTTTAGCATAGGGTTAAGCCTCCTTCACGATCGTTCCGATTTTTTCGCCGCGCAGGGCGCGGATGATATTCTGGGGGTCTTTCAGTGCGAACACCAGCACGGGGATGTGGTTGTCCATGGACAGGCTGGTGGCGGTGGAATCCATCACAGCCAGATGCCGCTTGAGCACCTCGTCATAGGTGATGGAATCGAACTTAACGGCCTCCGCGTTTTTGGCCGGGTCGCTGTCGTACACGCCGTCGATGTTCTTGGCCAGCAGGATGATGTCGGCCTCGATCTCCGCCGCCCGCAGCACCGCCGCGGTGTCGGTGGAGAAAAACGGGCACCCGATGCCGCAGCCGAAGATGACCACGCGGCCCTTCTCCAGATGGCGGATGGCCCGCGCCCGGATATACGGCTCCGCCACGGCCCGGATCTCCAGCGCCGTCTGCACCCGCACGTCCACGCCCTTCTGCTCCAGCACGTCGGCCATGGCCATGCAGTTCATGGCGGTGGCCAGCATGCCCATGTGGTCGGCGCGGGTACGCTCGATGTGCCCCTCGCCGTCCTTCACGCCGCGCCAGAAGTTGCCGCCGCCGATGACGAGCCCCACCTGTACGCCCATATCCACACAGTCCTTGATGGTATCGGCCACGCGTCCCATCACCTGAAAGTCCAGGCCGAAGTGCTTGTCGCCGGCCAGCGCCTCGCCGCTGATCTTAATGAGTACCCGTTTGTATTTTGGCTGCTCCATCGCATTGCCTCCCCATTTTTTCTCTAAGGTATTCTACCTTATTTCTCCGGTTTTGCATAGGGGGTAAACAAAAAAATTTGTTTTTTCCCCGGCGCGGTGTATAATGGGAAAAACACCGCTTCTGGAGGGAACTGCCATGGAACTCAAGCACATACTGGGCCGCACATGGGCGGCGGAGGGCGCCACCGCCCTGCTGCCCGTCTACTTTCTCACCGACCGGGACATCGTCCTCATCGACACCGGCTACGCCAAGCTGGATCGTCCCGGCCTGACCCGTCTCATCGACGACAACGGCCTGCGTCTGCGGGGCGTCATCTGCTCCCACGCCCACTTCGACCACACCGGCAACGTCCGCTATCTCCAGCAGCGCTACGGCTGCCCCGCCGCCATCCAGCTCATCGAGGCCGGCATCTCCGTGAATCCCGACAGCTACCGGGCCAACTATGTGGCCCTGACCTACGGCAAGAGCCGCCAGCTGTTTCTGGAGGAGTGCTTCACCGCCGACGTCATCATCGGCCCGGAGGACGACCATCTGGATATGGCCGGCGCCCGCTTCGGCATATTGCAGCTGCCGGGCCACTCCGCCGGCCACATCGGCATCGTCACGCCGGACGGCGCGGCCTATCTGGGCGACTGCCTCATCGACCACGACCAGATCGCCGCCGCCAAGCTGCCCACCAGCATGTTCATCGCCCGCGATCTGGAGAGCAAGCAGCGGCTCCACGAGCTGGATGCCCCGGCCTACATCGTGGCCCACAAGCAGGTACTGACGGAGCGCGCCGCCTTCGACGCCCTCATCGACGAGAATATCGCCTTCATCCACGCCAAGGAGCGGGAGCTGCTGGACGATCTTACTGACGGCATGACGTTCTCCGACTGGATCGCCGCCTTCTGCCGCCGGGAGGATATCCGCACCCACAATGAGCTGAAATTCAGCGTGGTGGAGCGGAACTTCTCCAACTTCGCCGCGTGGCTCACCGACAGCGGCCGCGTCGCCATCCAGCGGGAGTTCTGCGCCAAGCGGTACTACCGCGCCTGACGCCCCCCACCGCAAAAAACAGGACGGACGCTGCGCGTCCGTCCTGTTTTTTGTGTATTCAGTCCATCCTGGGCCTCTCGCTGCCGTAGAAGAACACCGCCACGGTGCCCGGCCCCGCGTGGGAGCCGATGATGGTGCCGATGTCGCACAGCCGCACCTTTCCCTTCAGCTTGGGAAACCGCTCCTCGATGGCGTCAATGAGCATCCGGGCGTCCTCCGGGCACTGGGAGTGGCACACGAAGCACTTGTCATCGTAGTCCCGGCCGCCCCGGGCGCACTGTTCCATGGTGTCCACCGTGACCTCCACGGCCTTTTTCTTGCCCCGCACCTTGCTGTACGCCTTGATGGAGCCGGTGTCATCCAGCCGCATGATGGGGCAGATGTTCAGCACCGTGGCCACGGTGGCCGCCGCGCCGGACACACGTCCCGTCCGCCGGAACTGGGTCATGTTGCTGGAAAAGAACTGGTGATGCACCTTGTTCCGGTTGTCCAGCACCCACTGGGCCACCTCGTCCAGGGATTTGCCCGCGTCCCGCAGGTCGGCGGCGCTGTCCACCAGCAGGCCATAGCCCGAGGAGGAGCACAGCGAGTCGATGACAATGAGCTTTCTGTCCGGATACTTCTGCCGCAGCTCCTCCGCCGCCAGAAGGGCGTTGTGTACCGAGCCGGACTGCCCGGAGGTGAAGGCGATATGTAGCAGGTCGCCCTTCTGCAGCAGTTCTTCAAAGAACGTCATGTATGTCGCCACATTGATCTGGCTGGTCTGGGGCAGCTTGCCCTCCTGGATGAACCGGTAGAACCGGGGCAGCGCCTCCGGGTCGCGACCCATATCATCGTCGTACTCCACGCCGTCCACCACATAGGTGTAGAACAGCACCGGGATATCCCGGCTCTCCATGTAGCTGTACGGCAGATCCACGGTAGAGCAGCAGCTCAGCGTAAATTGTCTATCCATGTTCTCCTCCATGTAATACAGAAAATTATGTTACGCAATGCGCAGGATCATCTTTCTGTTAACAGTATAACGATTTCACATTTTTGTCAATATGCGCTAACGGCGGATTGCCAAAACCGCCGGAACGCGGTATAATGTGGCGTTATCATCTGACATAGGAGGCACACATGGTCATCATCATCAAAAAAGAAACGCCGGAGGCGGCCATCCGCCAGCTTCTGGCCCAACTGGCCGCCCTGCACGTCAAGGGCGGCTGCGTGGCCGGTGAGGAGGCCATTCTGCTGCCGCTGGTGGGCGAGACGTGGCGTCTTGACCCCAACGCGCTGCAGGCGCTGCCCTTTGTGCGGGAGGTGCGCCGTCTGACGCCGCCCTACCGTCTGGCCGGGCGCGCCGCCCACCCCGCCGATACGGTGGTGGCCGCGGGCGATGCCCGGATCGGCGGGACGTTCTGCTTCATCGCCGGACCCTGCGCCGTGGAGTCCGCGCCTCAGATCGCCGCCGTGGCCCGGTCAGTAAAGGCCGCCGGCGCGCAGGTGCTGCGGGGCGGCGTTTTCAAGCCCCGCACCTCGCCCTATACGTTTCAGGGGCTGGGTGCCGCCGGGATAGAGCTGCTGGTGCAGGCGGGCCGCGATGCGGGTCTGCCCGTCATCACGGAGATCACTGACGCCGCCCAGCTGCCGCTGCTGGAGGACGTGGACATCCTGCAGGTGGGCGCCCGGAACATGCAGAATTACGCACTGCTGAAGGCGCTGGGCCAGCTGCGCCGCCCGGTACTGCTGAAGCGGGGGTTGTCCGCCACGGTGGAGGATCTCCTGCTGGCGGCGGAGTACCTTCTCGCCGGCGGCAACGAGCAGGTGATCCTCTGCGAGCGCGGGGTGCATAGCGGCCTGTCCGCCGCCCGGGCCGCGCTGGACGTGTCCTCCATCCCTGTGCTGAAGCGGGCCACCCACCTGCCGGTGCTGGTGGATCCCAGCCACGCGGCGGGCCGCAGCGAGCTGGTGCTGCCGCTGGCTCTGGCCGCAGCCGCCGCCGGCGCCGACGGCCTGATGGTGGAGGTACACGACCGCCCCGCCTGCGCCCTGTCCGACGGCGGCCAGTCCCTGACCTGCCGCCAGTTTCAGGAGCTGACAAAAGCCGTTGCCGCCATCCTCCCCCATGCGTGGCGCCCCGAAGATCTGTAAATACGCGATATAAAGCCGTCGTGCGAAGGCAACGCTCCGCACGGCGGCTTTTTCATTCTTATGGCTCCCGGCAAAGGCGCAGCAGCGGTCCGGCAAAGGGCAGGAACAGCAGATAGCCCGCCAGTCCCCCTATCGTGTTGGCGATGAGGTCGGTGATGTCCGCCGTGCGGTGTGTCGTCAGCAGCGGCTGCAGAAACTCGATGCCCAAACTCAGCAGAAATGCCGCCAGCACCGTCCGCCACAGTCCCCTCCGCTGCCGCACCAGCGGCCACAGGAAGCCGAAGGGCACCGTCATCACAACATTCAGCACCAGCTGCCGTGCGGCGTTGCCGTACCCGTTGCGCAGGTCGCGGAAGGGCTCCAGCTCCATGGGCACATAGCGGTTCCCCGCCAGCTTCGGCAGGTTCCCCAGCACCGGCAGCAGCGTCACCCCCAGCACGCAGATCAGATAGAGGAAGAACGCCGTCCGCACCGCCAGCGTCCGTCCTCCCGCCCGCCGCCAGCGGGGCAGCAGCACCAGCAGGTACACCGCCGCCAGCACCGCCAGATCCGGCAGCATCTGTAAAATTTTTCCCATATCAAAATGCGGCATACGCCCCGTCCTCTTTTGGCAATACCATGTATGGCCCGCCGCCCCCGCAGGACGCGCGGATGCTATAGTATAAGCCGTTTCCGGAAAAAATGTCAACCGCGCCACGGAAAACTTCAGAAAAACGTAAGAAACACCACCACACAAGCCGCCGCCTGTCTTTCCGTACGTACAGGAGGAACGCCCGCCGCAGCCGCCGGCCCGGCAAAACAAAACGTCGCTTTTTTTGCCGGTCTGCTTTCCTTTTTTGCCGGAAAAGCTCTACGGGGCCTTTTCCGGCAAAAAAGGAACTCCCGCCGGAGCGGGAGTTCCTTTTTTGCACTTTTCAGACAGCCTGTGAAGCGTTCGGCTTAGAAGCAGCCCTGCTCCATCATGGCCTCGGCAACCTTCTTGAAGCCGGCGATGTTGGCGCCAGCCACCAGATCGTAACCCAGACCGTACTCGGCAGCCGCCTCGGCGGACACCTTGTGGATGTTCTCCATCATCTTGTGCAGCTGGTGGTCGACTTCCTCAGCCGTCCAGACCAGACGCTCGGAGTTCTGCGCCATCTCCAGAGCGGAGACGCCCACGCCGCCGGCGTTAACAGCCTTGGAGGGAGCCACGATGATGCCCTTCTGCGCGCGCAGATAGTTCAGAGCATCGTTGGTGGTGGGCATATTGGCGACCTCGATGTAGTACTTCACGCCGGAAGCAGCGATCTTCTCAGCGGACTCCATCTTGACGTCGTTCTGCATGGCGGCGGGCATGTACACGTCAACATCCTTGACGCCCCAGCACTTCTCGCCGGCGACGAACTCGCAGCCGAACTTGTCGGCATAGGGCTTGCAGTGCATGGGATCCTTGGCACGCATCTCCAGGATGAAGTTCAGCTTCTCCTCGGTGATAACGCCGTCGGGATCGTGGACATAGCCGTCGGGGCCGGCGAAGTAGGTGACCTTGGCGCCCAGCTGGGAGGCCTTCTTCATGATGCCCCAGCCCACGTTGCCGTAGCCGGAAATGGCGATGCGCTTGCCCTCGATGGTGTCATTCTCGTGCTTCAGCACTTCCTGCAGATAGTACATAGCGCCGTAGCCGGTGGCCTCGGGACGGATCAGGGAGCCGCCGTAGCTCAGGCCCTTACCGGTCAGAACGCCGTTCTCCCACACGCCCTTCAGGCGGCGGTACTGGCCATACAGGTAGCCGATCTCGCGGCCGCCCACGCCCATGTCACCGGCGGGAACATCGATGTCGGGCCCGATGTAGCGATACAGAGCGGTCATGAAGCTCTGGCAGAAACGCATGACCTCGGCATCGGACTTGCCGGCGGGATCAAAGTCGGAACCGCCCTTGGCGCCGCCGATGGGCAGGCCGGTCAGGCTGTTCTTGAAGGTCTGCTCAAAGCCCAGGAACTTGATGATGCCCTCATACACATTCTTCTGGAAACGCAGGCCGCCCTTGTAGGGGCCGATAGCGCCGTTGAACTGGCAGCGCCAGCCGCGGTTGGTGTGCCACTGGCCGTTGTCATCGCACCACACCACACGGAAGGTAAACATACGCTCAGGCTCGACCATACGGCCCAGCAGGTCGACCTTCTCGTACTCGGGGTGCTTCTCGATCACAGGCTCCAGAGAGGACAGGACTTCCTCGACGGTCTGCACGAACTCAGGCTCGTTGCCATGCTTGGTCTTGACGTTCTCCAGAACGCTGGCCAGATAAGCATTCATAAATAATTCCTCCTCAAATAAATGTTCCGTTCGGAATGTGTCAGCGCAGTGACCCCGCGCCTTCACCTGAATCGATGATAACACTATTTTCCTTTTTTCTCAAGGGGTCAGCGGACAAATCCCCCCCTTGCGTCCGTAAAAAATCCGCCGCTCTTTTTGTGCATATTGTTGAATCACCGTTGCGAAAACCCTGCACCAAACCTCCGCGAAACCGGCACATTTTTTGTGAAAGCGGCATTGCTTTTGCACTTTAAAGTGCGTCCTCTTTTCCGCGCAAAATTGTGGGGCCGTCCGTCTGCATCTTGACTTTTTTTCGATTTACCTTATAATGTAGGCTGTCGCTGTGTTGTGCAGCGCTCCCAATTCATGACGGCTGACGGCCCGCACGCTGCGCCGCGCCGCAAAAGGAGATTTGAATCATGTCTGTGTATCCCATTACCGTGGCCGGTCTGCAGCGGGAGCTGCCCATCTGTAAGGTGACCGACGACCTGTACATCGGCGCTTTTATCTGCTTCGGCGACGCGGAGCTGACCGTAGCCTGCGCCCGGGAGATGCTGAAGCTGATGCCGCAGGACAGCTACGACTACCTGTTCACCGCCGAGGCCAAGTCCATTCCCCTGATCCACGAGATGGCCCGTCAGAGCGGCGCGACCAAGTATTTCATCGCCCGCAAGGGCTCCAAGGCCTACATGCCCGACCCTATCCATGTAGAGGATAAGTCCATCACCACCGCCGGGGTGCAGAAGCTGTATCTGGGCCGTGACGATGCCGATCTCATCCGCGGCAAGCGTATCCTGCTGATGGACGACGTGATCTCCACCGGCGGCTCCATCCACGCCATGGAGGAGCTGGTGAAGCTGGCCGGCGGCACCGTGGTGGGCCGCGTGGCGGTGCTGGCCGAGGGTGACGCCGCCCAGCGCACCGATATCAGATTCCTGGCCCCCCTGCCGGTGTTCAACGCCGACGGCAGCGTCAAGTGACACGTATGCATAAGTAAAAAGTGTGGCAGCGCCATGGCTGCCGCACTTTTTTTATAGCTGGAAGGGTGGACATTCCTTATAAGCTGTGGTAATATTTAGAATTAACAAAACTAATGGCATTTGGGAGTTATTTTCGGAAAGGAGCCTACCTGTATGTCTGTAAAGGAAAGCTATGCCGGCAAGATCAACCGTAAGCTCAACAAGAAGCTGCGGGTCATCGCCGTGGCCGCCGGACGGGAGCCGGCGGATCTGGTACTGAAAAACGCCACCTACGTCAACGTGTTCTCCAACGAGCTGTGTCACGGCGACATCGCCGTGGCGGAGGGCCTCATCGTAGGCATGGGCGAATATAACGGCACGGAGGAGGTAGATGTCAGCGGCAAGATCGTGCTGCCCGGCTTTGTGGACGCCCACATCCATCTGGAAAGCTCGCTGGTGAGTCCCACGGAGTTTGCCAAGGCCGTGCTGCCCCACGGCACCACCACGGTCATCACCGATCCCCACGAGATCGCCAACGTCATGGGCACCGATGGCATCGAGTACATGCTGCAGGCCACGGAGGAGCTGCCGGTGGACGTGCGCTTCATGCTGCCCTCCTGCGTACCGGCCACGCCGCTGGACGAGTCCGGCGCCAATCTGGACTACCGCGCCATCGACTCCTTCTACGACCACCCCCGCGTACAGGGGCTGGCGGAGATGATGAATTTCGTGGGCACCATCAACGGCGACCCGCAGGTGGTGGAAAAGATCGTGGCCAGTCAGGCCCATCACAAGAAGATCGATGGCCACGCCCCCGACCTGAAGGGCAACGACCTCAATGCCTATGTGGCGGCGGGCGTCTACTCCGACCACGAGTGTCACGATCTGGCCGACGCCATCGCCAAGCTGGAGCGGGGCCAGTTCATCATGATCCGCGAGGGCACCGCCGCCCGCAATCTGGAGGCGCTGGCTCCCCTGCTGTGCGACAAGTATGTGGAGCGCTGCATGTTCTGCACCGATGACAAGCACCCCAACGACCTGCTGGAAAAGGGCCACATCGACTACATCGTGAAGAAGGCCATCTCGCTGGGCGCCGACCCCATCACCGCCATCAAGGCCGCCTGCCACAACGCGGCGCGGTACTTCCTGCTGAATAACCGGGGCGCCATTGCTCCGGGCTATCTGGGCGACTTCGTGATCATCGACGACTTTGAGCATTTCAACATCGAGAAGGTGTTCAAAAAGGGCGAGCTGATGTACAGCGATGGCGTGCTGAAGGACTTCCCCACCCCGGAGATCGACCCCTATCTGGTGAAGCACGCCCACGACACGTTCCATGTAGCCTCCCTGAGTGCGGAGGACTTCATCGACCGCCGGCCCCACGCCGTCATCGGCATGGTCAACGGTGAGATCACCACCACCGACGGCGGCTACACCGACCGCATCGACGTGGACTATGACATTCTGAAGATCGCCGTCATCGAACGGCACAAGAACACTCACCACATCGGTCTGGGCTATATCAAGGGCTACGGCCTGAAGAAGGGCGCGGTAGCCACCAGCATCAGTCACGACAGCCACAATATCATCGTGGTGGGCACCAACGAGGAGGACATGGCCTTCGCCGCCAACCACATCGTGCGGAACCACGGCGGCATCACCGTGGTGGAGGACGGTGCGGTAAAGGGCGACGTACTGCTGGCCATCGCGGGCATCATGTCCGACGACAGCCTTGTCAACGTCAACCGCGATCTGGAGTCTGCCAAGGCCGCCGCCTACGCGCTGGGCGTGTCCGAGGGCATCGACCCGTTCATGACCCTGAGCTTCATGGCGCTGCCGGTGATCCCCAGCCTGCGCATCACCACACGGGGCGTATTTGACGTGACCTCCCAGCGCTACGTCTGAGACAGCATACATACACAAGGAGGGACGGCCATTGGCCGTCCCTCCTTGTGTCAAAGGGCATGTCTTCTCACAGCGCTTCGCCGTCCTCCGCCGTGCCCGGAGCCGCCAGCCCCGCCAGTCCCCGGCGGCAGCACACGCAGCCCGCCGCCGATACCGCCGCCATGACGGCAAGGGCATACCAGCCCCCGCCCGCGCCGCTGAGCAGCCCCAGCGGGTCGTTCATGGCATTGAACGCGGCATGGGCGGCAAAGCCCGGCAGGATGCTGCCCGTGCGGCTGCGCAGGAAACCGAGGGCCAGTCCGATGAGGAACGCATAGGCCATCTGGATAGGCGTCCCATGGGCCACGCCGAACAGGACGGCCTGCAGCACCACTGCCGCCCACACGGGCATGGCCTGCTCCAGCCGGGTCTGGATGACCCCGCGGAACATCAGCTCCTCCGCCAACGGGCCTGCCACGGCGATGGACAGCGCCGGGATCAGGCCGGTAGACAGCAGGAGCTCCATATGGTCGTTATAGTCGGACAGCCACACCGTCGGCAGCAGCGCCAGCGCCAGCCGCAGCACCACGAACAGCCCCACAGCGGCGAAGGCGCAGAAGGCCGCCGTCCAGCCGGAGCAGCGGCGCAGCCCCGCCGCTTCCCCCAGCGGCTTATGCCGCAACCGGAACCACAGCAGTATCGCCGCCGCAGTCAGCAGGTAAGCGAAGAGCACGGCCGTCTCCGTACCGGCAAGAATACTTCCGGCGTCCGCCTCTCCGTGGAACAGCGACGCGCCGGCGACAGCAATGACGGCATAAATGATGCCCGCCAGAAACTGGATTGCCAGAAAGAACAGCAGGTACAGCAGGGACTTGCCCAGCGCGGTCAGGACGCCCTTTGCGGAATATGCGCGTTTGGGTTCCATGTGTTCCACTCCTTTCTCTCTGATGCAAGTATACCTTCTCCCCGCCCCATTGTCTATCAACCTCAGGTTGCATCGGCCAAAACCGCGCAACCTCAAGTTGTCATCGCAAAATAAATATCCCCCGGCGAATGGTCGGGGGATATTTATGATTACAGCTGCACATCGCAGGCCATGCTCATAACAGCGCGGCCACCCACCCGCACGGTGACAGCCTCGCCGTCTGCATACAGGCGGCTGCGGATCTCGGAGGGACGACGCATATGCTCGCCCTGCATAAATACGTTCTCCCGCTCCGGCTGCACCATGCCGTGGCGGTAGAGATAGTAGGTCAATGCGCCGTTGCTGGTGCCGGTGGCGCACTCCTCCGGGATATCGTACAGCGGTGCATAGTTGCTGCAATAAGCGGTGCAGTCGTCGCCAAGGCAGAACATATGGACGCCGGTAACGTCATACCTTCTGGACAGCGCCGTTACCGCCGCCTCGTTCTGGACGGCGCGCAGCAGCGTATCACGGTTCCGGACGGGCATCATGATATCGGCAAGACCGGTGGAAACGATGGCGGGCAGCAGCCCCTCCGGACAGTCATCCGGCGTCAGGCCGTAGGCCTCGTACAGCTCCGGCAGCTCCTGCTCCGTCAGCTCCCGAAGCCAGCGGGGCGGCGCCATATCCATCCACACCGTATCTCCCTGCACCTCAATAGACAGCTCGGCGGCCTTGGTATGGGCGGTAACGACGCCGTCACCGATGCGTCCCAGCGCCCGCAGCAGTGCAAAGGTGGCGATGGTGGCGTGGCCGCACAGCTCCACCTCCCCTGCCGGGGTAAAGTAGCGCAGCGTTACGCTGCCGTCCGGCTCCACGGTGACGAAGGCCGTCTCGGAGTGCTTGAACTCGGCGGCGACCTGCTGCATCACCGCGTCCTCCAGCGGCTGCTCCGGCAGCGCCACACCGGCCTGGTTGCCGCCGAACAGGCGGGCGGAAAATGCGTCCATCACATAAGCTTCCATAAAAATACCCCACAGTTTTTTTAATTGAGATAATTATAAACTGTCTTGCCATTCATGACAAGAGTATTTGACAGAACGGCTTTTTTTCGTTAGAATAGAATTATGTATCCGAAACGGAAATCAAATAAGAAAGGAATCTCATCCAAAATGCTCAATGAGCGAAGTCTGTTATCGCAATTCCTGCATTTCGTAGCCGCTACGGTGGCATCCCTCATGGTTTTCAGCCTGTACTCCATTGTGGACGGGCTGATGGTGGCCAAGGGCGTCGGTGAGTACGCCATGGCGGCGGTGAATCTGGCAGTGCCGTTCACCAATGTGCTTTTCTCCATCGGCGTCATCTTCGCCGTCGGCACCAGCACCATCATCGCCATCTATCTGGGACAAAACCAGGGCGAGAGGGCCAATAGCCTGTTCTCCCAGAACATCGTGCTGCTGACCTGCATCGGCCTGACCATCACTGTCCTCGTCTTCGTATTTCTGGAGCCGTTCGCCGTGCTGCTGGGTGCAAAGGGCGTAACGTATCAATATACCATCGATTATCTCCGGGGTCTGGCCCCCTTCGCGCTGTGCTTCATCGTCTCCTATAACATGGAGGTGCTGATCAAGACCGACGGCTATCCCCGCCTGGCCATTCTGACGGTCATCACCGGCTGCCTGGCCAACTGTGTACTGGACTATATCGCCATCTTCGTGCTGAACCTGGGCGTGTGGGGCGCAGCCTTCGCCACGGGCCTTTCCCAGCTTCTGACGTGCGTCATCTATCTGCGGCACTTCCTGGGCGGACACAACACCTTCCACTTCGTGAAGTTCAAGATGGACTGGAGCATCTACAAGCGGCTGATCCCGCTGGGCTTTGCCGACGGCGTGACGGAGCTTTGCAACGGCGTAATGATCTTCCTGTTTAATCGGGTCATCCTCCGCTGCCTCGGCGACGACGGACTTGTGTGCTACACCATCATCGCCTACGTGAACACCCTGATTATCAACACCATGCTGGGCATTTCGCAGGGCAGCCAGCCCCTTGTCAGCTACCACTACGGCAAGGAGGACGCGGCGGGCTACAAGAAGCTGCTGCGGTACGGCTTTACGGCGGTGGGCATCATGACGGCGGTGATCTTCGCCGGTGTGATGATCTTTGCCCCCCAGATCGCCGGGATCTTCCTCAGCGCGGAAAAGCCGGAGCTGCTGGGCAGCGCGGCCGGCGCGCTGCGGCGGTACGGCCTGTGCTACATACTGTTGGGAAGCAACATCCTCATGGGCGGCTTCCTGACGGCGGTGGAGCGGCCAAAGGCGGCTATCTCCATCTCCGTGGGCCGGGGACTTGCGTTCCAGGCCATGGCGCTGTTGCTGCTGGCAGCTGCCGTGGGCGGTACGGGCATCTGGTTTGCGCCGGTGATCTCCGAGGCGCTGTGCGCGGTGATGGCCGTGTGGTTCCTCCGGCGTTTCCTGAAAAAAACAGCGGCATGATCCACAAAGCTTCAAAACCTGAAAAAGCGTCCCGTTTAGGGGTGTCCAGTTAAGAAAGCATTCTAAGGCAAGAGGGAAACGGTATAGCTTCGGCTATGCCGTTTCTCTCTTGCCTGCTATCAAATACTTTGGACATTTCCAAAATCCCGATACCCTTGCAGTAGATATCTACCTCTTGTCAGCGGTTGATTTTGCTATGGGGATCGGTCGCTGCGTGAATGACGATCTTCTCAACGAACTCATGCAGGATACGAGGTGTCAGCTCCGGGATACGACTCTTTATGTCCTTGATGATCTGATAGCCGCAGAAATCCCCGTTCTTGATGGCCGTCAGAACGCGGGCATCCAGCAGCCCCCGCTTCAACCGAGCGTCCATTCCGTGTCTCTTTTCGCGGTATACCGCGTATTTTGAAGTATTGATTCTGTCAACGGCTTTTTTGCAAAGCGCAATACCGGCTTTTCCTTCAAGCCGCACACCCGCAGAGCAGGCCCTATTGAGAAAACGTCGTCTGCTTATATAATTTACGATATGCATCGTATAATGCGTATCGTCCGATGCATGGTGTAGTCCCGCCGCGATCGGGCAGAGATGGTACGAATGGCGAAGGCCCCAAAACCCCAACCGGATCACCTGCGCTGCCCCGGATGCGGCGTCAAAACGCGGACTCGGAGGAGCATCACATGAAAAATACCGCGCTGGTCGTCATCGACCTGCAAAGCGATATCACGAAAAACTACCGGGACATCATCGAAGCCGTCAACGCGGCCATCGGCTGGCCCGTTTAAGAGGGCTGTGGGTCGTCTACATCCAGCATAACAGCCTGTCTTGTGATCGCCCGGTACCGCTGGCGCTATTCCGCGAAAGACGGCACGCTGTCGGTCAGCGCGTCGGAAAGGGGCGGCGCGCCTGCTGATCCCGACAGCCCGCAGGTTCGATCACAAAGCCGACAGAGAAAGGAGAAAACATGGAACAGACGGCTTTTGAGATCGTATGCGTACAGGCGCAGGACGCCGCCGCATTGCTGCGTATCTGAAGATCATCGGTGAGGAAACGGACAACCTCAGCTTCGGCCCGGAGGGCGTACCGCTCTCCGCGGAGGCCGAGCAATCCTACCTCGCCATGCAAGCGCAGTCCCACGACCATATCCAACTGCCGCCCAAGGTGAACGGCAAGATCATCGACAGCGCCAGTCTCAATCGCAAGCGGAACCACATGCGTCACCGTGCAGAATTCGGCATCAGCTTGAAAAAAGCCTGGTGGGGCTGCGGCGCGGCGACTCCGTTGGCGAGGGCGTGCTCACCTTTGTCCGGGAAGCTGGCGTGGAGCAGGTGGATCTGGAGGTGCGCGTAGTTCAGATATAAGCCCGCAGCAGAGAGGGGTGTCGAAACAAAAGCAAAGCCCACGACGAACGTCGTGGGCTTTGTGTTGGCGCTACCTATCTTCCCGGGCCGTCTCCAGCCAAGTATTGTCAGCAGAAGCGAGCTTAACTTCCGTGTTCGGGATGGGAACGGGTGGACCCTCGCCCT
>OLXP01000194.1_pt1 | contig 41278 bp, 45 predicted proteins | sample 1644201 | NCBI WGS metagenome assembly OLXP01 (sample SAMEA103958163, study PRJEB25191) | human gut metagenome
GGACACGGTGGGCTTAATAGTGCCATTCTGACAGGAAATTTTTTGAAAAAATTTCAAACTCATTTTTCTTACGAAAGGCAGTCCTTCGTGAAAGGCCATAGTTGTCCATCAGAAACTTTGCAACCATGCAGCTTTTTCCGGACAGGTACATCTCCAGCACCTCTGTTCCCCAGATATTCCATGCAGCCAGGGCTTTTTTTAACTCGCCGATTACAACGGAACTGATGAGGGCTTCTTCCTGACATTCAACGGAAGGTAGCGCGGCGCTGTGACTTTCCACCAATTCTTCCAATGATAGAACAGTGTAAGCCTTGGCAGCATCCCGGTTGCGGCGAGCGGATCGCCTTTCGCTGTTCCATGCTGCGTGCTGCTCTTTGCTGACCTCCATAACGATACAATCAAGGTTATAATTGTCAGAAAGAATATCGGCATAGAAATACCGCCGTTCATTTGCAGGGGCAGTCTTGTTCGCGGCAACAATCCTGTGCCAATGCGCAGAAGTGGTTTCAACGAGCACAAGGGAACCATCTGCCTGCCGTTCATTTACCAGATATGTAATTTTCATGTTTGTGATCTCCTTATCAGTGAAATTTGTTTGAAAGCAAATTTCGGAGATCACGGATACTTTGCGATATAACACAGCCAGAAACCAATCATAGGAACCTTTCCGCTTTCTGACTGTGAGGGCGCAAATAGGCACAACAATACAGCAGAAAGCTGTTTGCCATGTCCTACTCGAAAGTCCTCGTTCTCGCCCTAAAGCGGATGCAGGCTCTTATCCGGGTTGCTTATTAAAAAGTCCGGCGGTTGGAACTATGTTCAAATTTATTCAGTTTTCGATGGAGATGATGAATCTCTGTGCGCATCTGGGGCATTTCAGAATCAGACCGTGGAAACTGCCGGGTGCCTCAGTATTTCCACCGAGAGACAGCACCGCTATATTTTCGCCCTGCGGCTTGTCGCACAGCCGCCCGCGCTTGCAGGCGGGGCATAGCACGTAGTCGCTCTTTAATCGCTGAGGTTGGTAAAGTTGTTGGATCAGGAGCATTCGGTTCAGCTCCTTCGTCAGAATCTGACCGGAAGCTGCTTGCCGCGGCGGCAAATCCGATAGTCGTCGAACTTGTCGGGATGCTCGTTGAAGAACTGACGGATGGTGCCGGTCATGGCCAGACGCAGGTCGGAGTCGATGTTGATCTTACAGACGGAAAGCTTTGCAGCCTCACGCAGCTGATCCTCGGGAACGCCGATGGCGTTGGGCATCTTGCCGCCGTTGTCGTTGATCATCTTGACATAGTCCTGCGGGACGGAGGACGAGCCGTGCAGCACGATCGGGAAGCCGGGCAGACGCTTGGAAACTTCCTTCAGAACGTCGAAGCGGAGGGGAGGCGGGACGAGAATGCCCTGCTCGTTGCGGGTGCACTGCTCGGGCTTGAACTTGTATGCGCCGTGGCTCGTGCCGATGGCGATGGCCAGAGAGTCGCAGCCGGTCTTGGAGACGAACTCTTCGACCTCTTCCGGACGGGTGTAGGAAGCCTCGTGTGCGGCGACCTTCACTTCGTCCTCGATGCCGGCCAGCGTGCCGAGCTCGGCTTCGACGACGACGCCGTGGTCATGCGCGTACTCAACGACCTTCTTGGTGATCTCGATGTTCTCTGCGAACGGCTTAGAGGAAGCGTCGATCATAACGGAGGTGAAGCCGCCGTCGATGCAGGCCTTGCAGGTCTCGAAGTCGGGGCCGTGGTCCAGATGCAGAACGATGGGGATATCGGGGCAGCAAATTACGGCAGCCTCGACCAGCTTGACCAGATAGTTGTGGTTCGCGTAGGCGCGGGCACCCTTGGAAACCTGGAGGATAACGGGAGCGTGCTCTTCCTGGCAGGCCTCAGTGATGCCCTGAACGATTTCCATGTTGTTGACGTTGAAAGCACCGATGGCATAGCCGCCGTCATAAGCTTTCTTGAACATTTCGGTAGAAGTAACCAGAGGCATAATGACATCTCCTTAGTTTATTCATATTCCACGAAGAATTCTAGCAAATTTCAGTTATTTTTGCAATAGACGAATTTACAATTTCCGCGTGATGTGATATATTTTGTTTTGTTCAACATACTCTAATACGCATATGGAGGTAATTTATTATGTCTGAAGCTTTGAAGGGTGCTCTGATCATCGGCCAGTCCGGCGGACCGTCCTCTGTCATCAATTCCAGCGCCTACGGCTGCATCCGCACTGCGCTCGACGCAGACTGCATCACGAAGGTCTACGGCGCGTACCACGGCATCAAGGGCGTTCTGAACGACGAGCTGCTGTGCATGGACGAGGAAGACCGTGCCGAGCTTGACCGTCTTCCCTACACCCCGTCCTCCGCGCTCGGCTCCTGCCGCTACAAGATCAAGGACCCGGACGAGGACGACACCGATTACAAGCGCATCCTTGAGATCTTCAAGAAGTACGACGTCCGCTATTTCTGCTACAACGGCGGCAACGACTCCATGGATACCTGCAACAAGATCTCCAAGTATATGAAGAAGGTCGGCTACGAGTGCCGCGTCATGGGCATCCCCAAGACCATCGACAACGACCTCTTCGGCACCGACCACTGCCCCGGCTACGCTTCCGCTGCCAAGTATATCGCCACGTCCATCATGGAAGTCTCCCGCGACGCGCACGTCTATGACACCGGCATGATCACCATCATCGAGTGCATGGGCCGTCACGCAGGCTGGCTGACCGCCGCTGCCGCGCTCGCCAACGAGGCAGAGCCCTGCTGCGACTTCATCTACCTGCCCGAGGTCGACTTCGACATGGACAAGTTTGTCGCCGACGTTTCCAAGCGCTACGAGGAAAAGAAGAACTGCATCGTCGCCGTCTCCGAGGGCGTGCACTATGCCGACGGCCGCTTCGTCTCCGAGGCAAAAACCGCCGCGACCGACGGCTTCGGCCATGCCCAGCTGGGCGGCCTGGCTGCGACGCTGGCCGGCATCATGAAAGAGCGCACCGGCGCGAAGGTCCGCGGCATCGAGCTGAGTCTGCTGCAGCGCTGCGCGGCGCACTGCGCCTCCGGCACCGACATTGACGAGGCGTTCATGTCCGGCAAGACTGCTGTCGAGCAGATGGTCGCCGGTCAGACGGACAAGATGGTCGGCTTTGAGTGCGACCGCACGAACGGCTACACCTGCAAGGCCAAGCTGTTCGACCTGTCCGACGTCGCCAACTTCGAGAAGAAGTTCCCGGCCGAGTGGATCACGCCGGAGGGCAACAACGTGACGGAAGATTTTATCAAGTACGCCATGCCGCTGATCCAGGGCGAGACGAAGCTCGAAAAGGAAAACGGCCTGCCCCGCTTCGCAAGACTGAAAAAGGTCTTCGCAAAATAAGCAAGCAACCCCATAAGCCGCCGCGCCCCATCCGGAGCGCGGCGGCTTTCTGCGCCTGCTTCCTGTTTCTTAAGAAATATTTATTGTTTTTCGATAAATTTTCATTGACAAACGATTTTCTCTGTGGTAGCCTATAGCCACAGGAAGGGAGTGTGCTTCATATGAACTGGTCAAAGGATCGCTCCATCGCGCTCTCGCGCGGGTGCGTGGTGCTGTTCATGATTCTGCTGGCGGCGCTCGATATCGGGTGCTATTGGGCAGTCCGGTGGTTTATCGGGCTGCGCTTCATGCCTTGGCAGTCCGGTGTTCTGATGATGGTTACGATCTATCTTTGCAGCGGCTTCGGCTGGGTGCTGCTCGTAAGGCTCTGGCAGCTGCTGGACAATATCCGCCTGCAGCTCGTCTTCGACCTGCGGAATGTAAAGCTCCTGCGGCAGGTCAGCTGGTGCTGCGTCGGGGCGGGAGCTGTGTGCCTCGTCAGCTGCCTGTATTATCTGCCGTTCATCGCGGTCGCCATCGCGGCGGGCTTCATGGCGCTGCTCGTGCGCATCGTCAAGAATATTTTCCAGCAGGCCATCGACATGAAGGCAGAGCTTGACCTCACGATCTAGGAGGGCGCGGCATGGAAATTCTCGTAAATCTGGACGTGATGATGGCGAAGCGCAAAATTTCCGCCGGAGAGCTGGCCGAGCGCGTCGGCATCACGCCCGCGAATCTGTCCATTCTCAAAAACAACAAAGCCAAGGCCATCCGCTTTTCCACACTCATGGCCCTGTGCCATGAACTCCGCTGCCAGCCGGGCGACCTGCTGGAATTTGTGGACGATCAACAGGAGGTTCCCGATGGAAGACCATAAAATCAACGAATTCCCCCGCCCGCCGGAAGCATCTGATTGGGCGCAGGACGCGCTCGTGCCGAAAAAGCCGCCGTTTTCCGCAAACCGGAGAGAGCAGCTGCTGGCGTTCGGACTGTATGTGCTGGCATATCTCTATCTGGGCTATCAATGGTGGGCACTGCCGCTGTTCACCGCCGGATTTATCGCGGCGGCGGAGTATCTGTTCCGGGAGCAGAAGCGTTCCTGGGAAAGCTGGGTCTGGCTGGGCTGCGTGCTGCTTGTGACCGGCTGCATCGCCTGGCGCGGGCTTCACCCGTACCAGTACGATTCGCGCTATCCCGAGCTTGTCAACCATGAATATATCCTTTCGGAAAAACTGCTGCTGTTCATCCTGCATATCTTTGCCGTCTATTGGCTCATGAGCCGTTCCGGGCGGCTGACCGGCGGCGAAAGCGGCCATCTGCTGCCGCTCGACGCGCTGTATGCGTTTGTGATCATCCCATTCAAAAATTTCTTCCTGCGCATCCGCTGCGTGCTGTTCGCGCTGAAGCCCAAAAAGGAGCGGAAGGTCAACGCCGGAGCCGTCGCAGCCGCCGTGCTGGCCGCGTTCATCGTGCTGGTGCTGCTCGTCATGGCCATGACGCAGCTGTCCGCAGCAGACGACACGTTCAGCAGCCTTTTGGAGGGCCTGCGCGACGCGCTGACACTCGATCTCGATCAAGTGTGGTTCTATCGCTTTCTCCTCAGCCTTCCCGTCGGGGCCTATGTCTTCGGCCTGCTCGCGGGCCTTGGCCGCGAAACGCCCGAAACGATGCGCGGACGCGGCGCGTCCGCAGAAACCGCTCTGCCAAAGCTGCGCGTCGTGCCGGAGGCCGTCTGGCTCGCAGCGCTGGGCGTGTTCAGCGCGCTCTATCTCGCGTTTTTCTTCGTGCAGGGCCGCTATCTGTTCGGCGCGTTCACGCGGACGCTCCCGGAGAGCTTCACGGTCGCGGAGTACGCCCGTCAGGGCTTCTTCGAGCTCTGCCGCGTCATGGCGATCAACTTCACCCTCTTCTGGCTCGTCTCGCGCACCGCCCGGCGGGAAAGCAAGCCTGTCCGCTGGATGACGGCGGCGCTTCTGATCGAGAGTATGCTCTTCGCCGTCGTCGCCCTGTCCAAGCTCGTGCTCTATATCGACTGCTTCGGCTTCACGCCCAAGCGCCTGCAAAGCACCTGGCTCGTGTGCGTTCTCCTGTTCGGCAGCGCCTGCGCGCTTTATACCCACCTGACGGGCAAAAAGTCCATGCGCGTCTGGATGATCTTCGGCGCCGTCACGCTTTCCCTGCTGTGCATCTGGTAAATTGTCGGGTATCCGCGGATTTTGTACGCAAAAAATCCGCGGATACCCCCTTGACAGCGCCGACTGCCTGTGCTATTATAATAAAGCTCTTTAGAAAGCACTATATCGCGGGATAGAGCAGTTCGGTAGCTCGTCGGGCTCATAACCCTTAGAGTTAGCGTCCAGCTTTCAGGAGCAAAAAGTCAACATCGCGGGATAGAGCAGTTCGGTAGCTCGTCGGGCTCATAACCCGGAGGTCGGGGGTTCAAATCCCTCTCCCGCAACCATAAAAACAGCCGGTTTCAGTACGAAATCGGCTGTTTTTCTATACTTTTTCAGAAAAATGAGCAGAGCGGGCAAGTGAAGAATTCAACTTTAATTCAACTTGCTTTCAAAATCACGCTTTTTTCAGAAAAATATCTGAGAGGATTTCTGCATTCTTCCCGTCCGCTTCCTCGACGACGTGCGCGTAAATATTTGCCGTTGTGCTCACCTGTGCGTGTCCCAGCCGCTTGGAGATCGAGACGGAATCCACGCCGTTAAAATAGAGCATGGACGCCATTGTGTGCCGGAACGCATGGGGATTGATATGCGGCAGGCCGTGGCGCTTGCTGAATTTGCTCATCCAGTCTGTCACGCTGTCCGGGTGCATGGGGCTGCCGTTCTCCTGCGAGAAAACAAAGCCCTGATTCTCGTAGAATTCGCCCAGACGCAGCCGCTCGGTGTTCTGCCATGCGCGATAAGTGCGGAGAAGCTGTATTGTCTCTGCTGGGAGCGTAATATAGCGGTCAGACGTGGCCGTCTTCGGGGTGTCCTCGTAAATTCCGCGATCCGGGGCATAGAGAACGTTGTTGCAGATATGGACGCGGTTCTTCTCGAAGTCAACAGCGCTCCATTTCAGGCCCAGCAGCTCCCCGCGCCGTGCGCCGGTCAGCAGAAACAGGTGCGTCAGCGTTTCCCATTTTAACGGCTCCTGCTTGAGTGCGTCGCGGATGGCTACGATCTGCTCCGGCTGGAAGTAGTTTACTTCCCGCTTGGCAACCTTCGGAAGCGTGGCCTTTGCTGCGACGTTGAAGGGGACTTGCCCTTCCTTCTCCGCCTGGTCAAGCACCGTAGAGATCAGCCGATGGTGCTCCAGAATGGTCTTCGCAGACAGGCCGGAACCGGTGCGCTTGTTTTGCCCCGGCTTTCCGAGCGCCGTATAGAAGCTGTTCAGATGGTCTGCACGGAGATCTTTCAGCTTGATATGACCGATAGCCGGATAGATGCGCTCGGTCAGCTCCTTGTAGCGGACAATCGTGGAGTGCTTCGCTCCGCGCTGCTCCTTCATGGCAATTACATATTCGCAGTACGGCTCAAACTTCTGGCGGCTGTCAGTGGTGACGCCCGCTCTGCATTCCTTCTCAAAGGTCGCGGCAAACGCCTCGGCCTTTTTTCGTGCGCTCCTTTCCGTCCACGTGGGCGAAACCTCGAACGTAGCCGTCCACGGCTTCAACTGCTTCCCATCCGACCCCCGCCCGCGATGGACGCGGATGGAGTAGGAGATCAACCGCCCGGCCTTGTCGCGGCGTTCCTGGATGTTAGCCATTGTTACCCCCGCTTTCCTTCAAGATGGAAACGGCGCTCAATTAAGAACTCCGCGAAATCTCCGATTTCTTGCAGCAGCGCATTGTACGCTTCCGCGCCGCATTCAGCGCAGACCTCGTTGTTTTCGTCAACAATGGCGTATGAAACGTTCTCCATACCCCCAAGTATATCGTCAACCGTGTCCAGATAATCCGCACCGTTTAGCCGTACAGTATACCCCATGCTTTGCAGCGTGTATTCTACCGCAACCTTCCATCCAACCATACGCTGCGCAATTCTTTTCAAGGGGCCGCGCAACGCGTCTTCCTCGGTCATGTAGTCGTCATACCCCAGAAGCCATGGTAGGCGATATTCCGGGAACAGGCTGACGACCTTCTGTGCCATTTCCTCTGTCAGATTTCGAGAACCGTTAATAATCTTACTCAAATGAACCGGACTGCAGTCAATCATTTCAGACAGCTTTGTTTGTGTAATTCCCTCGTGCAGCGCAATCGTTCTCAGCCGCGCACCTCGCGTTTTGTCAATCTCCATATGCTGTCCCTCCAAATACATAGACATTTCACGACAACAATATAGCATGATAGAATAAGACAGTCAATAGTGTGCGGAGAAAGAAGAAGCGAATTTTCGAGGCGAAGTAAAGCCTACCAAATATGATATTTTATATTTTTATCAATGATTTGGTTAAGAAATGATGAAAAATCAGAACATAATAGGGAAAACCCGCGTGATTTTAGCCAATTCCTGAATCTTCCTTTTGATGCCCTAAAGTGCTAAGATATTCTCAGCCAGAAAACGAAACCCGCCGGTCGGGGAATCTGTAGCACGAAGGGAGAAAACATATGAGTTCACAAACGACAGCCGATTTTTGTACGGTCAGGGCGGCAGCAGCACGGGGATACCTGTCCGAACACCATCTCCGCCTACTTCTTGCGCAAGGCAAACTACCCGGAATCTACTCCGGGAACAGATTTAAAATAAATATGCGCCTACTGGCTGAACAGCTTGACCGAGAAAGCGCAGAGGCGGCGCAGAAAGCACCCCAGCTTTCGACGCAATGAGCGGGAGGCGATCACCAATCGACAACAGAAGTGAAGCGCCGGGGTACATGACATACCGCGAAGCCGCAATTATGTTCAGCCTTATGCAACCCTGCGACGCAGCAAAGGCGATCAAAGCGACCGTGGACTATTATCTGTACGGCACGGTTCCCCATGATCTGGACGGCGCTGCGGCACAGGTTTTCAAGATTATGCACGCCGATATTGACCGGAACGCCGAGAAGTATAGACAGACCGTTGAACGCAACCGGAAGAACGTGCAGAAACGTTGGGAAAAGGATGATACCAGCGGTATACGAGTGGAATCCCAGTCGAATACAAACCCCAAACTCCAAACCTTAAACTCTAAGCAGAAACCGAAGAACGAGGGAGGGATGGCGGGCAAGCCGCCACGCGCTTCGCGCTTCACCCCGCCATCTGTTGACGAGGTACGGGCCTATTGCTTGGAGCGAAAGAACGGCGTTGACCCGGAGCGGTTCGTAGATTTCTACGCCGCCAACGGCTGGAAGCAAGGTCGAGGGAAACCAATCGTCGATTGGAAAGCGGCGGTTCGGACTTGGGAACGCAAAGAGGACGCAAAGCAACCCCCCGCACCTGCCGAGGATTGGACGGTCACGCACCCAGAATGGGCGGATCAATCGACGTGGGTACCGGGGCCGGATGGTATTTATAGGCCCGTGGGGGTGAAGCCATGAGCCTTGCGTCTCAGAGCGTAGCGGGCAGCCTGCTGATTGACGCTGCCTGCCTTCTAGCGGTGCGGCAGCAGGTGCGGGCGGACGATTTTGAGGTTGCCGCAGATCGCGCGATTTTCGAGGCCGCCTGCCGTCTCGCGGACGCGGGACAGGCCATTGATGTCGTGGCCATCGTGCAGAATGCGCGGAAGCACGGGGCAGATATCTCGGACGAATACGCGGCAACGCTGATGAAGGTCACGCCGACTGCCGCCAATGCTGCGCAGTATGCTTCTGCTGTCCATTCCGAGGCCGTCCGGCGCAGGCTGCCTGACATCGGAATGCAGCTTGCAGCGGCAAGCGGGGACATGGCTCGTACCCCTGCGGGTATCATTTCGGAAGCTGCCGCCGCGCTGGAAGCCGCCGACGCAGCGCCGCAGGTTGGTATGTGCACTTCGTCAGATGCGCTGTCGGCGTTTCTTGACTACCGCGCACAGCTGGAATCCGGGCAGGCTGTCACAGTTGGCACGGGATACCCCGGCCTTGATAAGCTGCTGGGCGGTGGGATGCTCAATCAGGGGCTGTACGTACTGGCTGCACGGCCCGGCTGCGGCAAAACGACGTTTGGCTTGAAAGTCGCAGAAAGTGCCGCGAAAACCGGTGTTTGCCTGTTCTTTTCGCTCGAAATGTCCACCGAACAGATTACGGCGCGTCGGATTGCTGCGGAATCTGGTCTATCCATCGGGCGGCTGATGGTCGGTTGGGGCCTCAGGGATGAAGAGCAAGCCAAGCTTGCAAACGCAGCGTCGGTTCTGTCCACGCATGACTTCCGCCTGAACCGTGCGCCCGGTGCGTCCGTCTCGGACATTGCGCAGGCTGCGCACCTGGCGAAGAATCTTCGGCTTGTGGTCGTGGATTATCTTGGGCTGGTACGCAGCGACGAGCGGGGACTTTCCATCTACGAGCGGGTCACGAAGAATAGCGCCGCCTTGAAATCCCTCGCCCGCTCGTTGAACGTGCCGATTCTGTGTCTGGCGCAGCTGAACCGTGCAGCAGAACAGCGGGCAGACAAGTGCCCCAGCATGGCCGACCTGCGGGATTCCGGCGCAATCGAGCAGGATGCGGACGCGGTGATTCTGCTGCATCGCCCCGCTGCGTACGAGGCCAAGCAGCCGCTGCCGTGGGAAGCGCAGCCCCTGACCGCGATCGTCGCAAAAAACCGTCATGGAAATACCGGACGCTTGGATTTCGACTTCTGGGGCAGTTCTGGCATTATCAAGGAGCACAGGCTTGAGGTGGGAGGTGGGGTATGACGCAGGCACAGCATTATGAGCCAGCGGACGTGCGCAGGCTGCTCCTGCATACGCCCGTCCCACGCCGGAAGCGCGACCGCTGGGCCGCATACTCCGCATTCACCAACCACGTCTTGTCATATGTCACGACCGAGCACCGCGACGAGGTGTGCAGGCTTGCGGCAGGACGGTTCAGGGTATAGCGCAAAAATGCAGAGAAAGTCCGAATTTCTGCACATTTTCTGTTGATGCGCGCATCATTTTATGCGCATTGATGCGTGTTTTTTCTTCTTGCACAACATCGGTATATTACAACACATGGAGGTACACATGACCACAAAAGACGAACTGAAAGCATCCAACCAATCCGCAAAATTCTGGGAGCTGGAACAGCCGGAGATCATGGAAACACGCTTTAACACGCTCCGCTATTACCCGAAGGCCCAGCGCCTTGTCGTGCATCTGCGCGACTATTGGAGCGAACGCGACGGCTGCTACCGTATGGGCAAGGGAACCGGCCTCGACCTTGCAGCGTTGAGCAACAGGCCGGACACAATCGACCGGCTGATCGAAATTCTACAGTCGATCAAACCGTACTGACGGAGGGCGTGCACATGGCTGACTATTTTATCAATTCCGATAAGGGCAGAGATCTTGCGAACAGCATGGGTGCTGGTGAAGTCCGTGACGCTTCTGACGGTTCGACATGGATCAAGAATTCCGACGGGAGCGTTACGGTCTGGAAAAACGGCGTGAAAATGACCGGCGTGGTGGGTGAATCTACACCTGCCGAACCGGTCACGCCGGAGTACACACCGGAACAGCCCACGTCCATTGACACCCCGGTTCTGGACAGCACGAGCCAGACTGCACCGTCTGTGCAGCAGGATACAGTACAAACGCCGACCCTCAATGAGCGAATCCAGACGGCCCGCGAAAAGGCGAAGGAAGCAACGAGCAAGGTCACGGAAGGGTTATACACCATCGGGACAGAACTCGGAAAAAGCTATGCCGATCAGCTGCAAAACGCCGGAGACACCAAGCTTCTTTCCGACGGCTATACGCTCCGCCGCGACGAAGACGGCGGCTATAGTGCCAGCAAGAACGGCCAGAGCGTAAAGGTCAGAATCGACGAGGATGCGGTTCGCCGGGATTCGCTGATGAATGAGGCGATTCGCGGCGCCTTCTCGCAGAACAGCCCGTATACCGTCGGCACAGAGGCCGGGCTTGACCTTCTGGAACAGGCGAAAAGCACCGGAAGCACGGTATGGGCGCCGGACAATTCCGAATGGGCCTATACCGGGAACGGGTTTACCGCGACAAAAAACGGCCAGACGCAGGCAATCACGGTCGACAAGGACGCAATAAGAAAGGCCGCGCAGAAGAAAGCGCAGGCACTTCCTGACGGATTCGACGGCGAGTACAGAATCGGGTCTGCGGACGGCGTTTCGTGGGTCGACGGCAACAGACAGCCGGGCGAAATGCTTGGCGGCAGAGACGATTCCCTGTGGATCTGGGAAGGGCCTGACAACGTAGTTGTCCTGAAAGGCGACAAGACCTATAAGGGCGTGATTGACCGTGAAGCTGCGGCCCGCGATACGCAGCAGGCAGCGGCTCCAGTCAGTGCCGGAACCGGCTCTGCGGGCGGCTCGTACTCCGGCGGTTCCGGTACATACGTTTCCAGCGTTTCCAACGCAGGAAAGAGCGCAGCGAAGTCTTCCACCGCCGCTAACAGCACCGATGTTGCCACGCTTCGCAAGCAGGCCGCGACCGCGCAGCGGGACATGGCGGATATCGCCCGGCAGATTTCTGCCGGGAAAGCCCGCAAAAAGGACACGTCAGCACTCGAAGCGAAGTACGCCGAGGCAAAGTCACGGTATGACACGGCAAGGGCGCAGATCAACGCCGCCAGCGCCGAACTGACGCTTGTAAAGAAGGCGACGGCCCCGGAGATCAAAGCCGCCGCTGCAAACGGGCAGAATGCGCGGGATTCCTATTCCGTTCAGTACACCGACACGCCGAGCCGCGCAGAAGTCATGCGTTCGTATCAGGAGCGCAAGGAAGAGGCACAGAAAGAGGCCCGGGAAAATGCGTGGAAGAGCCTCCCGACGGTGGCGGACGCAGACCGGTTCACGATCAACGAAGCGGCAGACGCACAGACCAGAGGGGCGGAACAGCAGTTTTTTGCTTCCGCCCGGAGAGAGCTTCAGCAGAACGCTTGGCGCAGCCTGCCGACGGTGCGGGATTCCGAACGGTTCAGTATCCCGTCTCAGACGGACAGCCTCATGCAGCAGGCGATTGCGCAGCGGCAGAGCGCAGCCCAGCCGCAGACCGACAAGGGGATCGGCGGAAAGCTTTTCACCATGCTTGGCGCAGGCCTCGGCCAGTTCAACGCGTCTATTGCCAACTTTGCCGACGCCGCAGCGACGACAGTCGAAACAGTAGAAAGTTATTTAAACGGCGGGTTTACAAAGGACGGGAAGTTTGTAAAAGGAGATTCGGCGTTCACAAGTTCCCTTTTGCAGCCGATCCATAATTGGGCAAAGTACACCCAGCGCACGTCCGATTCGCTGAACGAGCGCTCCGCAGCAAACTGGAGCGATACGAAAGCGGGCAGCGTTGCAAACACGATCGGAACCGGTGTCATTGCAGCGCTGCCGCAGGCTGCGCTTGCGCTATTGACGCTCGGCACTTCGAGCGCAGGAACGCTGACGCAGGCCAGCTCCGGCCTTGCAGGCAGCATCGAAACCGTTATGCGGCGGATCTCCAGCGACCCGTCGTATTGGCTTTCATTTATGCAGGAAACCGGCGGTAACTTTGCAGAGGCAAAGGGAGCCGGAGCGACAGACGAGCAGGCCATTCTGGCGTCTACGATAGCTGGCCTTGCAAACGCCGCAATCGAAGTTGGTGGAGGTCTGGAAAACAACGACTGGATGAACGACGGCACGCTTTCTGCGCTCAGCAAGGCGAAAAATCTGATCAAGGGCGCGATCGAAGAGGGCGGCGAAGAACTCATTCAGAACCCGATCAGCCGCGCCATGCAGAAACTTGTCTATGACGGAGATCGGGAGTGGCTGTCACTCGACAACACGGCGCAGGGCCGGGACGCTGTTTTCAATCCGTATCAGTCAGCCGAGGAATTTGCAACCGGCGCAGCAGTCGGCGGTATCCTCGGCGCGGGGAACTTTGCGCTGAATCGCGCGCTCGGTTCACGCAGCCAGAATCAGGCGCGGAACACTCAGCTGACACAGGACGAAATGCTTGACGCGTCCATTCAGGCCGCGCTGCGCGGCGAAACGCTCACAGACCCCGCACAGGCCGAGAATCAGAACACCCAGCAAACGACGCAGCCCGCGCAGGAACGCGGCGCAGAGGGCGTTATAACGGGCGGGGAATCCGGCCCGCGTTCCGGTGTCAGTAACCAGTCCGTGAGAAGCGAAAGAAGCGCAGTAGATCAAGCTGTGTTAGCTGCGCTCACCGGGCAGGACATCAGAACAGTCAACCAGATGGGGACGAACAATGCGTATGCGTCGGCAGAAGAAAACGCTGCTGCACGTCCGTATACGCATGAGCGGGTTTCCAATGCGGAACAGTTTGCGCGGGCGAATGGCAGAATTCTGACGGATGCGGACGGAAATGTTTCCAATTATGCCGGACAGGTTCAGGAACTGCTTGCGGCGGATCACTGGAACAATACAGACCGCGACGTCGCGGCGACACTCAGACACGAGGCGTTCCAGCGGGGCGATATGGACAGCTTCTATCGGCTGTCTGACCGGATCACAGAGACGAACACGGAGGCCGGGCGGACGCTGCAGGGCACGCAGAAATGGCTGGAACAGGCGCACCCAGAACAGTCTGTCGTTGCTGCGGCAAAGAAAGCGCTTGATACGAACCCCAAGGCTCCGTCCGGGAAAATGGCGTTCATCGAAAAGACTGCGCGGGAAATTTCCGGCTTCGGTGATAATGTCAGCCAGTGGGCGGGCGCACTGAGGCAGATCGCGGAAGAGCGCAGAATGACCGGCGTGGATATGCTTGTCAGAATAGCCGAAAAGCAGGGCGCAAACGATCCGCGGTGGCTCAAAAGTCTGGTTTACAACGGCCTGTATAACGTTGCCGGAGATTACGAAAAGCCGACTGGCGCGGTGGATACGGTCAACAAGGGGCTGCGCAGGCTCAAATCCTACGTCATCACGAACCAGCTTTTCCGCATCACGACGAATGCTGCAAACGTGGTCTCCAACAGCATTTCCAACGCCACGGAGGCCGCAGCGGCAAACACCGGCACGGCACATCTGGCCGACGCGATCATGGGTAAATTCACCGGTCTGCGCAGTCACGGCGCGTTCGAAAACGTGCTGGGCAAGGAAGCGCTGACGACCGGTAAAAACCTCGCACAGAAATCCTTCGTGGAAATCTGGCTTGACACCAGCACGGAGGGAACTGACAGCAAGTTCCAGAGCAGCAAGGGCCGCGCCGTCCGTGAATACAAAATGACGGGAAATCAGCTGTTTTCTACCATCGACGCGGTATTGTCCACGGCACTTAACACAACGGACGCGTTTGCAACCGGCGTTTCCCAAGGAGCAGCACAGACGGCCTTGCGTCGGAACGTCCAGAAGGGCTATCTGACAGCGGAGCAGGCGCTCGATGTCGCCAAGCAGCGCGGCAGTGACACAACGTTCCACAACAAAACGGCCCTCGGCACGACCCTGCAGCGCGTGCAGGCGGCAATGAACTGCGGGCTGGAATACGGCGCGGGCAATATCGTTGCGGGCAACTATCTGAACGTTCCGGCGGCAGTTCTGATGCGGGAGGTCAGCAAAATGCCGACCATCGGAACCGTCGGCGCATTGATCGATATGGCAGCGGTCTGCATCGACGGCAAGACCGGGAAAAACACCATCGGCGACTTGCAGGCGAAGATCACGGGCGAGAAGCTGACGCTTGCACAGCGCCAGAGCCGCGCTGCACAGCAGCTTGGCCGCTCTTTGGCGCTGGGCACGATGGAGGTCGCGGGTTATGCCGCGCTGGCATTGAAGGGAATCATTCGCCGCGTTGACGACGACGACAAGGACAAGGCAGCGTTCGAGGCCGCAGGCGGTCAGCAGGGGCTTTATATCAACTGGTCTGCACTCTGGCGCAGCGTCCCCGGCGGCGACAGCGAGTGGCAGGATGGCGATGTCATCACGAATCTTGGACGGCTGGAACCGCTGACCGTGAACATGAATTTCGGCATTGACGTTGCAGAGGCGCTGAAAACAGACGAGGGCCTGCGGGCCGAAGACCTGAAAGGCATCAGCATCAGCGCCGTGCAGGACGGTATTGCAGACCTCAGTATGATCCAGAATATTCAGGGCATCATAAACGCGCTGCAATATAAGGGCGAAGACCAGAGTGCGTTTGAGGCAGTAGGACAGGAGCTGCTTGCAAGCAATGTTGCGTCCCTGACGCCCGGACTGATCCAGCAGGCCGCGAAGGCGATTGACCCGTATTACCGGGATCTTTATACCGGCGATACGAGCGGGCAGCAGATTTATGATATCTGGGCCAACACGATCCCCGGCCTGCGTCAGCAGCTTCCCGAAAAGCTTACGGGCTTCGGTACGCCGAAGGAATACGCCGGAACAGGCACGGAACAGGCCGTGAACGCGCTCCTGAATCCATACGCAACAACGACCGTGCGCCCGAAGACCGGCATGGAATCCATGCTTCAGGAGGCGGAGGACGTCAGCGTTTATCCGAACAGGAACCCAATCGGAAGCGTCAGCGTCAACGGCCAGACTGTGACGCTTACGAACGAGCAGAAACGGCAGTACCAGACCGTATACGGTCAGACCTATCGGGATACGCTTCAGGCATTGCAGGGCAGCATTGCATTCCGGCAGCTTGACAGGCAGGCAAAAGACGCCGCTATGAAAGCGGCGGAAAGCTATGCAGGCACAGCGGCAAAGACCGCGCTCGATATCGGATACAAGCCGCCGGAAGACTACGCAGCGCGCATAGGAATGGACGGTGCCGCGCTTGCAAATGCGCTGATTCTCGAAGCTGTCAAGGCACAGCATTATCTTTCAGGTGATACAAAGAAGCAGCTTTCCGGTGTCGAAGGTGTCTATGGAAGCACCGCCTATGCGCGGCAATCCCTTGACGTTGTCAACGCCGCGAAGGAAAAAGCCACGGCATATTTTGAGCACGTGGAGCAGGCGAAATACGGCGGCGAGCTGACCGAGGCCGAACAGGAGCTTGTAGGGAAGGATTCTGAGTACATCGCAGATTATTTCATGCGCAAGGCCATTGACAGCTACAAGAACACTGACGGCACGTCAGGCCATTTGAGCGGGGATAATGCCGTAAAATACGCCGCAGTGGCAAAGAAACTCGACGGGCCAACATTTGCCGGTGTCGGCATTTTCGGAGATATTCTGACAGAGGCCAAGAAGAAAGCCCATTCGTTCTATACGGAGGTCGAGAAGACCGGCTTCGGCGGCATCATGTCTGCGGATAACCGCGCGCTGAATCGGAAATTTGCCAAAATGTCCGACGATGAAATTGCACAGCACTTCCTGAGCATTGCAGCGAAAGAAAGCTTTAAGGACACCAACGGCAACGGAACGAATCTTGACGAAGCTGCAGCAGCGCTCAAATCCGGCAAAATCAACGACCCGGTCGTGTTTGCACTTCTCGACACAGACACCATCGAGGACTACAACCGCTACGGAAAGGGCAGCAGCATCACGACGGAAATCCTCTTGCAGGCGGCGCGTGCGAAGAAGACCGTAAAGCAGGACACCGACCAGGATTCTGTCGTTGTGAACACCTCACAGGAGCAGTTTGAAGACTGGGTAAATCGTCAAAGCTGGACGCAGCAGCAGAAGCAGGACGTCATGAAGGTCTTCTACCCCAACACGGCGGAAAAGAAGAATTATCTCGTCGAATCCCTGAACAGCGGCAAGATGAAGTATACCGACGCAAAGAAGGAGCTGACGCCGACCTTGCAGGCCGGATGGACACACCAGCTTCTTCCGACACTCGACGCCAATGCAAACGACACGACAAAGGGCGCGCTCATGTCGCACTACATCGAAGCGGCTGCGGCCTACGACGACCGCCCGAACGCCGCCGAGCGAAAGGCTCTGAATTACAGCTATGCCTGGCAATGGTTCTGCGACTACCTGAACACGACCGACATGACGCGGGAGCAGAAATACCAGATCGCGCTTATTCTGTCCGGCACAGATTCACAGCGGACGAAGGACAAAATCTGGTCGAGGCTCAGATAATTTTCCAGACCCAGCAAAACAGCGCAGCAGTCCATACCGGGCCGCTGCGCTGCTGCTTGATTCAGAAAAGTTCGCTGACGTGCCAGTGCTCCAGTTTCCGGTCGTCCATGGCTTTCTTCCGGGCCGCCTGCTCCCGCTTCTTCTGCGCGGCTGTCTTGGGCCTCTGGATCAGCGACGTCGGCGGGCCGTAGACCTTGCACAGAAGATTATACATAGCTTCTTCGTAGGTTACAGACCGGTCATCTTCTGTGCTCCGGCTTTTTTTCTTTGTTTTTGATTTTTTCCGTGTCGCCATTCCGAAAGAGCACCCCCTGTTTTTCTGGTACCCCCAGTATGGCATACGAATGCAGTTATGTCAACTTCTTGCTTTAGGGCTGGATGTACGCGGGTATGCAATGATATATATAGGCGAGAATAAACCCACACGCCCGTTTTTCCGCTACCCCCTCTATGCCCTCTGCTTTGATTAGGGAGCATAGCAGCTGTCTGGGCCTGCACCCCCGCACGGCGCAGGGGCTTAATGACCTGCGGCCCGGGCCGTACGTTCTCGCGCGCAGCAGGCACGGCACGCAGCCGGGGCTTGTCTGCATGGTGTTGCGCACATCAAGTTTCGACAAGCAAACGCCTGTTTGCTCTGCGCCTGTTATAACGCCGCACACAGCCGCAGAAGCGTCGTACCCGCTCGTTTATATAGGAAATGTAAAAACGCCGCCACGGGGCTTGTATGGCCTCACAGCGGCATATACGCAAAAAGACCGCAGGGCATTCCCCGCGGTCTTCTGTATCAAGCGTGTTTCAGCTCTTCGATTTCCCGACTGTGCTGGCGGATGATCGAGCGCAGGAATGCAACCTCTTCCTCCAGCTCGTCAACCCGGCTCTTCGGTGCAAGTGTTTCCATCATGGTCTGCTGATTCTCAAACAGCAACTTGAACTTCGGCCCGAAATAAGATTCCATCAGAACCGAAGCGCCCTGCATCGCGTCCTTCAGGGTCTGGCTTGCGGATTCCTGAATCATGTCCTGGATAGCCTGCAAATCCTTTTCATCAAGCATAGTTTCATCCCTCCTGCTTTCATTATACGGCGTTTCCCGCCGTTGTCAATCCGTTTTCGGCTTCCCGTCCCGCTCCATCGTCTCCGAGATCGCGCGGTTGATAAACCCGTTCGTGCTTTCGCCCTGCGCTTCTGCGTGGGCCTGTACTTCTTCGCGCTGTTCTGCTGTCATACGAATCTCAACACGAACGAATTTGTCCATGTAGTTTTTCTGTGCGCGTTTTTGTGCCTCTGTTTTCTCTGGCATATCTAACTCCTTTCGCTTTTATAAGCATATTATACATCAAAAGAGAATCTACCAGTAGATACATAATGCGCAAATCTACCGGTAGATATTTGTGGATATCGCCTATTGCTATCTACCGGTAGATATGATATCATAATGACAGTCGAGGGGAACAAACGAAAACAGTTCAGACACCGGCAGAAGATGGGTGAAGAACATCTACAAGAGTTGGGAAGGAACAGCAAAGTGCAGCAAGGCTCACGAGATCAGTTGAAAGCCCCCAGCCGCCGGAGTTCCCAAGAGCAAAGAAAAAGCGTCCTGCACGCCGTAGGAAGCACAAGCAGGACGCAACCACAAAAGGGGTCGTGGACAGTATACCACGCCCCGCCGAAAAAGGAAAGGGGTTTCACCTATGAGCAACACAGAAATTCAGAGCAAGGTCAACGAGCTTCGCGAGCTGCGCCGCATGGCCGACGAGCTGACAGCCGAGATCGAGAGCATTCAGGACGCGATCAAGGCGCACATGACCGCCATTGACGCCGACACGCTGACGGGCACGGATTACAAGATCACCTGGAAGGCCGTGACCAGCAGCCGGTTCGACAGCACAGCGTTCAAGAAGGCCATGCCGGAGCTTGCCGAGCGCTTCACCAAGTCCAGCACCAGCCGCCGGTTCACTGTGGCGTGAGGGGGCGGCAATGACGAAAGACAATGACAAGCACCCCAGCTGGTTCAAGATGAAGCTGGAGCGCCGGGAACTGGTCAGGCAGCTTTCCCCGGAAACAGCAGTGAACGTGCTGCTGGCCTGCTGGGACTTCTTGGAGACAGGCGAAAAGCCCGCAAACCTGTCTCCCATCGAAAGCGTTGCGTTCTCTGCGTTCATGCCGGACATGGAAGAAGCCTGGGCGCGATATGTGCAGCGAATCACGGCAAGACATGGCGCTGATCGGTCGATATCGACCGATATCGAATGACACAGAAGTAGAAGAAGAAACAGAAGTAGAAGTAAGAAGTAGACTGTATAAGGGTATAAGGGAACGGAGCCGCTTCCGCGCTCCGCTCCACCCACCCCGACAAAGGAGGCAGATACTTGCTGTTTGATTTTGACAAATTCGCGGATATCACAGCGTCGGTATTCCCCGGAGGGCCGTATACGCTGGACGAAGCGCTTGGCGTGTTCCGGTACTACTTCGAGCAATACGAGGCACACACCGGCAGACCGCACCCGCCGATCTGTGCAAGTCAGATCGTGCGCATCATCCGGGATATGCCGTGGATCGAGCAGGCCGACCGTGGCAGCGCATACGCCGACATTCCGCCGGAGAGCTACCCGCCCATGATCGACCAGCATTTCCAGACAAGATACCGCCGCTGCGATTACAACATCAACCACTTTTTCAGCGGGCGCATTCGGGAATTGCGCTTTTATGAAACGTGCTACTGACTGAAAGGAGATATTCACCATGAAAAAATTCATCACGCTCACCCTTGCCGCCGTGCTGCTCATTGCAGCCCTCTGCGCAGCACACAAGCCCTTCCGCACCTACCCGCACACGGCGCTTGTAACCGCGCTGGACGAGAAGACGGACACCGTGACCGTCACCGACTATGCAGGCCGCACATGGCAGTTCACGGGCTGTGAGGACTACTGCACCGGCGATCTGGTAGCGCTCACCATGTCCGACAACGGAACCCGGAACACCGTGCTTGACGACGAGATCATGCAGGCGCGCTATGTGGGCGATCTGGAAAGCTGGTACAAGTACGGAGGTGCGAAATGAGCAGCAGCGAAGCACGAATGATCGAACTGATCCGGCAATCCAGAGACCCGGCGGCAGCGCTCAAAGCTGCTGTTGACCTGATGCTTCAAATCCTGTCCGGGCAGAACGGAGGGAGCAAATGAGAAAAGAGCGTGAAATGGATCCGCTGGAGGCAAAAGCAGTCCGGGAGCAGTTCGAGCGGGCCGGGAATCTCTATCAGAAGCTGACCGACCGGCAGAAAAAGAAGGTCAGCGCATTGATCCAGCAGCTGCTAGAGCGGCAGGAGAAAGAAGGTGCGCAGCATGACGCGTGAGGAAGCCAAGCGGTACATAGCCCAGCTGACATACGAGGAAAAGAAGCGGCTTATGCAGCTGCTCAAAACCATCGAACAGCAGCGCCAGCAGCCAGCCAATACCTGACAGCCACGGAGCGGGTTTCCCCGCTCCGTTTTCCTCGTTTTGAGTTCAACAAAAATTCAACTCCATTACGAAAAGTTCAACAAAGTTACGAAACGACACCAAACGCAGAATTCAAATAAGCTAGTGTTTTCAAGGCTTTTTTACACGATGTAACACGATAAAGAACGGCATTTTTAGAACTCATAACCCGGAGGTCGGGGGTTCAAATCCCTCTCCCGCAACCATAAATCGCCGTATTTCGTGAGAAATGCGGCGATTTCTCTGTCGTTTTGTTGGGATTTTGCCGTTTTGCTCATTTGCAATTCATGCTCCCCGTGGAGTCTTTACCCTGATTTGCTGGACATAGCTTCCATATTAAAACGCTTCAGAAGTTCTGATTGGAATGCTGCCGTTTGACAGCTTTACGCGCTATTTGCAATAAAGTATGCAATAGCGCGTTTTTTCGTTTTACGCCGTGTGGTTTCGTCGCTGCGGAAAGGTCGGCAAAACAATATCTGCAAACTTGGCGCGAGGGGCAGTACCATTTAATCTCGGCGCTGCATCCATCTGACCCATGTTAAGATAATCGCTCATCATGCCGATGGCCTCGCGCTCGATATCTTCGTTTTTGTGAAGATATTTGCGCGTTGTTTCAATCGACGAATGCCCCAGAATTCCCTGCACGATGTTGAGCGGCACCTTGTCTTCCACCAACCGCGTCGCCAGCGTGTGCCGCAGCGCGTGGGGGTTGACCTTACGGATCTCGCAGCGTTTAGAAACTGCGGTCAGCCGGATCTCGAAACTCTTGGGATCGAGGTGCGTTCCGGCCTTGGACGGGAACAGCAGTCCGTCCGGGTTCGGCCATGTGGAATTTGCCAGCGTGAACAGGTGCCGGATCAGAAGCTCGCACAGGCCGTCAGAGATCGCGATCTCGCGGTTCGACGTGCTTGTCTTCGGCGTGTTCTGGATAATGAGGTGCGTTTTCTTCTTCGGGTCATAGTTCAGAATCTGAATGTTCGGGTTATCCGGAGAAATTGCAGTTGTCGGGACGCGGATCAGATTCTTATTGACGGTAAGCGTCTGGCGCTCCAGATTCAGGTCGGATATTTTGAGCGTCAACACCTCGCCGACGCGGAATCCGACGAACAGGGTCGTCAGAATCGCGACGCGCTGCGTTTCCCGCATGACCTCCTCAATGAAGACCTGCATTTCCGACGGACTCAGGACGCGCATTTCCGGTGTTATGACCGTCGGCCTTGCTGTGTCGATCGTTGGATTACAGGGCAGCCGGTACTTCCGCATGGCGTATGCGAAGAAATCCTTCAGCAGCATATGCTGATTTTGAATGGTCTTTGCAGATAGCCCGCCTTTTCGTCCATCCGCACGGCTGCCGCTTTTCTGCTTCCGCTGATAGTAGTCCTGAACAACATCCTGCGTGATCTGATAGAGCGGCAGGTTTCCGAAGGCTTCAGCAAAGTGGATTCGGTAAGTATCCAGATAGCTTGCATAGGTAGACGGCTTTCTGGTAGGCGGCGCTTTGTAAAGGTCGAGCCATTGCGGAAATGCTTCTGAAAAAAGGATTTCCGATTCAATGGGGTGCCCCAGCTTTGCCCGAAGCTCCTCCATATGGGCAGCTTCCTGCGCCCTCACTTCTTCCTCGGCCTTCAACCGCGCCTGTTCTTCCTCCCACTGTGTCCGGCGTTCCTTGCAGATCGTCTTGGTACGCCCCTTGAAGGACTTCCGAAACGGCTTGCCATCCTCTTTGCGGCCGTATGTAACCTGATAGACCCATGATTTATCTTTTTGCTGATAGAAACTGCCTTCTCCGTTAGAGCGACGTTTCATGTCATCAACCTCCAATTTCTTTGTAATATTTGGAGATTTGACGTTAATTCATAATCGTATGTGAGGACTTCATCCACTCATAAAACGGTTCTCTTGGAACGCGGAAAGAATTGCCGATGCGAATGACCGGAAATGACTTGCTGTGGATCAGATTGTACGCAGCGTTGATGCTGATGTTCAGGATCTGTTTGATATCCTGTACAGTCAAGGTTTCATTTTCTCTCTTTTCCATAGTGGAATCCTCCTCATACGAAGTAAAATATGAACTTTTCAAGGTGCAGAAGCTGACTCGTATAGTTATTGTACGACAGCTCTGCGGGTAATGCAATGCCGCCGCGGGTATCGCGGCGGCATTATTTTGAAAGATGTTTCTCTTTTCGTCTTCCTACCGCCGAAGAATACCGTCAGCGAAAGCGTACAGATTTGCGAGTTCCTCCACAGCCTGTTGTCTGAGCCGCTGCACGGTTCTGGGCGTCGAGCCCATGCCGTCCGCAATTTCACCCCAGGGCTGCTGTTCGAAGTAATACCTACGGATCACGTCCTGCTGCCGCCCGTCCAGAAACCCTATGTAATGCGAAAGCCGATCCTGCTCATGGCAGAGATCGGCGTATTTGGAGATCAGGTCTTCGACGCTCTCCCCATTGAGCTGCGCGGCAGCGCGCTGATAGGACATTGCAATTTCAGGAACGCTTTTGGGATAGGCATTTGCACCGGCATTGTCTGCGTCCTGCTTTTGAAACGTCATGACCTCAATCATTTCCGTCGGCGTAACATGGCTGGCATACTGTATTTCGTACTGAAGCAGTTCTATCTGCCGCATCATTTTCTGATAGTTTTCCAGCCGATCCAGCACTTCGTTCAGGTATTTGTTGTCCATTTGTTATCCCTCCTAAACCAAAATGCTGCCCGCCGGGTATGCGGCAGCATACAAAAAACAGATGCTGCAGCCGAGCACTGCAACATCTGTTTTCTATTTTTCTAGTGTAAGGATAACACAGATACCTGCGACAAATCAAGTGCCGAGCGTGCGCGATTTTAGGCGATTGTGCGACAGAAGTGCGACATTAAATGCGTAATACCTACATAGAATTCCGTCAACGTTTATACATAAAGCACATTCGACGCAGCACGAAGCGTTTCAATGTAAGTGCCGTTGCTATCATATACGTCTACAGTAAATATCACTTTATAATAATAGCCAGATACCACATAACGATTTCTGGTAATTGGAAACGCATCAGTCGTTCCATCATATCCAGGGCCGTTATAATCCCAGGATTTCTCAATAGACCAGGTTTCTTGATTGGAACTCTTGCACAAAGCTAGAGATGCATCTATTGTGCCGTTTCGATATTGGGAATATAAACGAATTGTGCCTTTGCATTCAGCAATGTGTGAACTTGAAGAAATCGACAGCGCCGCAGAACATAGGGCGGATGTATCGTACCGCAGAGGGGCATAATCAACTGCTCCAGCCATAACAAAAAAGCTGGGAATGACAAGGCAAACCACAAGCACGAATGCAATACTTCTCAACGTTCTTTTTTTCATTTTAGTCTCCATTCTTGAGATGATTTTTACTCTTATGATCGGATAATATTCTCTGTCACACTTTGCAGCACATCAAATGGGATGTCCTCTCCATAGACAATAAACATCAAATTTGACGTGTCTTCTAACCAGAAAATCTGATAGTAATTGTTTTTATGAACGATTGACACTCCTTGCCCGTCAAAATTTTCTTCGCGAATCTCGGCATTTTCAGTGTCAATTGTGACTGTGGCCGCATTGGTCTCGCTAATATAATATATCGACACTTCAAATTCTTCGCTGTGGCCGTTTTGGAAGTGATAAATACATGACGCTTCGCTTTCTTCGTTAGTGATGAGGACAAAATCTGCTGGAACAGCATTTAAGACGCGTTCTTTATTATCTTCAGCAGCTACTTCCTTATTGTTTTGCCCTAAAGATAATTCATAAGATGTCCCAAAATCAAATGTCTCAACAAGATAGTTGAGCGTTTTTACCCGAACTGTTTCCGATGCGGCAAAGACACCAACAAACATAAAAAGCGGTATCAGTATCCACAAAGCAACTCGATTCAGTGTTCGCAGCGTTTTCTTTGCAGCTTTTTGAATCTGGGCTTTTCGATAACTCTTTTCAATCGTATGCAGGCAGCGCTTGCTCAAACTTTCGGGAACGGCTGCGTTCGGATCTGCAAGAAGCTCCTCATTTTTCTGCATCAGCTCTTTTCCGTTTGCCTCTGCCACTCTGTTCATAAGTAGCGCGAAAAAGGCATCTTCGTATTGCTCATACAGTCGTTCATCTTCATTCATAATTTTTACCTCCTTCCCGGAGCTTTTCTACAAATGCACGTCTGGCCCGGGTCAATTTCATTCTAACACTGGAAGGCTTACAACCGAGCATTTGTGCAAGTTCTGCGTCTGACAGATCCATCAGATATTTTCCGTACAACAACTGCTTCTCTTCTTCCCGCATTTCCTGAAAGGCGGCCAGCAGCTCTTCCTGTTTTTCCTTTTCCAAGTACCTCACCTCGGCTCCGGGGATATGAGCCTGTGGAAAATCCTCTGTTAAGTCATCCAAGGGGATGCAGCGAGCAGCTTCCTTTTGATCTCGTTTTATTGTGTTGATCGCAGTGTTGCGAACCGCTGCTGCAATATAGTTTATTTGCGCATAAGGTGGTAACCGTTGAAGCGTTGCTTCATTCTTCAGCAAGGAGAGCACCGCCGTTTGTACGATATCCTCCCGCTGCACCGAAACCTCCGAGTATTTTCCAGCGATATAATACATGAGGCGTTCGTGTTTAAGATATATGTCTTCCATGAAGCATGGTTTCTCTTTTTTCTTGCTCATGTTTGGTTCTCCTGAACATTCATATACTAAGACACGGAACGTGCCGTTTTGCAACAAAAAATTTTGCAGGTATATTGCCACATCAAGTCAGCGTCTTTGCGACATTAGTTTTACTATAATAAAATGAATTTTTCAATACAATACTATTGCGAATCTAATATTTCGCACATTTTAATTTTAGAATAAGTATAATGTCAAAAACTGCGAAAGAAGGTGTGAGCTTGACGAAATTTGGTGAAATATTGGTGCAGCTTCGTCAAGAGAAGCATCTTTCGCAAGCCGAGCTGGGACATATCATCTATGTTTCCGGCGGAACGATTTCGAATTATGAAAAGGGCGTTCACTATCCGGATGTTGAAAAGCTGGTCAGGCTGGCAGACTACTTTAACGTTTCTATCGATTATCTTCTGGGTCGATCCACCTCAAAGCTCTCGCCCGATGTGTTTGCGCAGACAGTTTCGGATGACACAACTGTTGGTGATGTCGTTCAGTCCCTTCAACGCTTGTCTCCTGCCAGAAAGCGTGCAGCCTGCACGATGGTTGCAGATATGGAGGTAGCGTCTATGATTCACATTGCCAGAAAGAGGGAGCGAGCTTGATCCCGTTTTGCATTCTTGTAATCGAAGACGATGACGACCGCGAATTTATGGCTGCGCTGTTTATCCAATACCAACGGCTTCTTTACAAAGAAATCAACGATATTCTGAAAAAACCGTGGAATACGGAAGATGTCCTGCAGGCCACATTGGTCAAGCTGATCGATAAGATCCCGGAACTCCGAAACAAGGAACAGCCGCAGCTGATCGGATATATCAGCGTGACCGCGCGAAATACGGCCTATAATTTCTTACGCTCACAAAAGAAAATCGCGCCATTCTCTTTTGAGGAATACATGCAGCAATCCGAGCCAATCGCCGAGCATCGTCAAATAGAAGAACTCCTGATTTCAAAAGAGGAGATTGATGAATTGGTGCGGCGCTGGCCGCAGCTTGATGCCAAAAGCAAGTATCTGTTAGAAGGAAAATACATACTCGGCAAAAGCGATGAGGTCATGGCCGAGGAACTATCCATAAACCCCGCCAGTGTCCGAATGGCGCTGACGCGGGCAAGACAATGCGCATATCAGCTTCTTACGAAAGAGCAAACCCCGAGTCGTTCATGATGAACGGTTCGGGGTTTGTTGCATTTGGCTGGCTTTTGTGTCTGATAGTTTGGGGATGAATTGTCTCTGCGCGCAGAATGGTCTGCATTGTCTACCTGCACAGAAAAACAGGTTTTTCTTGTATTGTCTGACGAGTCAAGCAAGAGGACGTGCCGCAAATTCTTTTCGCGGCACGTCCTTATTAAAAATATAAGAAAATCCAGAACGTAAAATCCACCTAACGCATTAAAAACGAGAAAGTTTTCGACAACATTTCCCACAAAATGTGATATAATTCATATACTACTATGGATGTGAGGGACAACTGTTTTGAAAGAAATAGATACGAAACAGAAGCTTATTCTTCAAAAATGTGATGACTATGTTCAGAGCGCAAATACTCTGTTTCATTTCATGCAGCGGCACGAATATCTTTCTGCGCTTTTGAAGCGGCGTGCGTTAGTTCCCCGTTACTGTCAGGAGAACATTGCATATCTCAATTTAGAAATAGGCGGCCATCCATTTGACGAGATTTATGTGCTCCAGAAATGCTTTTGTGATATTCCATTTCACAAACTCACAGAGGCTTTCGAGATAAGCAGCGACGAAGACGCTCTGCAAACTTTTGACACGGCCGATCGTCTTGCATTTGAACGTTCGAATACGCATCCAGCATACTATGGCGGTTATGCCATCGCCCTGTCCAAGCAGTGGGGTGAATCACACGGTTTGCAGCCTGTCCAGTACGCGAACGGGATGTCCGATTTTACAAATTCACTTTCCGAGGTCATCAATTCAGCATACGAAGCAGATGACCTGCCAGACCTATATGTAAACGATATTTTACGGCGTTTGTCGTTTATAAAACCTCTCCGCGGACTCATGCGCAGGCGTTTTCGGGACACTTGGATCAATGTGCAGAAGAATTTCCACGATGAACGCGAGTGGAGGTTTGTTCCGCCGCAGAGCGCATTAGACGCGCTTCAGTTTGACAGTGTGATTGCAAACCCGACAAAGCTGCGCAAGATGGAGGGTTTGGCTGGGCTCAACAGATATCTTGAACGTGAAGCGGCGCGTCCTGCGTGGCTGGAGTTCTCATTCGACGATATTCGATATTTGATCGTCCCCACGATCCAGGCTCGAATCGAACTGATTAAAGAGATTCTGGCGCTTCCTTCGGATGGTTTTTCCTCCAGCGAATCAGAGAACATTGGAAAAAGTGTGCTGATCAGCAAAATACTTGTACTGGACGAAATCAGAAAGGACTGGTAGCTATGGGGCGAAATAGACTGAAAGATGTTTTCTCCACCAATCCTCCTCTTCCCGAAATCAAACTGCTCTTTCAGAATGCAGAAGCGGAGACACAGTTTGAGAAGGCAATGTATCTTGCATGGGATGAAGGACATCCTGTAAATGTGGAGGGTGTAAGTGGAATTATTACCTATGACTCCAGCAGCGATCGAAAGATGCCGTTTCTATTTGAAGATAATCTCGAGGGCTTCATGGTTGGGCCAAGCAGTGAAACGCGGGCTTTCGATATTACCACGCCAAAAGGCATGAAGAACGTTTCGTTAGAATGCTTTACATTCTCAAAGAGAACAATTCTTCGGACGAATAAAGATTCCATTATTTCTCAGGAATTTACATTCACCAACACAGGCGAACGTACTTACAACGCAAAAATTCTGAAAGAACGTGCTCAGTCAGTCTCGCAGCTAGCCGATAGCTACTGCATAGCGATTGGCCTTTTGGAGCATTTTATGCCAGACAAAGATGTCGAAAGCACTGCGGATGCAGAACATCTGCAAGGCATAAAAAAAGCCTTGCGCTTCACATATCGTTTTTATATGCAGCTGTGTGCATTAGAAAAAGTACTGCAAAGGGTCATTAAGCCAACTGACATTGAAGCAGGCGTTGACGAGATGGCAAAAGTCAATGAACTGTATCTCCTTTTGGTACAAAAAATTCCGCTCCACTTCGATGGACAGATTAACGTCACAGAAAATAACAGCGTGAACCTTATCAGTAACCCCGGCGCAACACTCGAAGTCGGGAAAGAAATTCTCATTACGTTCTACCGTGAGCAAGACGTTTCTTTCTGCGGCATATCTGTTCACTTATATTTCGTGAATATTCTAAAACACGCGATAATTAAAAAAATCATTGATGAGGGTGAACAGAAGCGATTGATATACGGGGAAACGGACAGCAACCCCATGCAGTTGTTTTTTACCGCATTCCTTTCAGAGCAGGAAGCTGCCGAAGAACACGCAAATGCGAAGGATAAGGAGGCGGAATATACAAAAGCCCGTACGGCAGCGGATTACTTTCATGTGATAGATGACTCGTTCAATCCATAATCGCATGGAACGAACCTTGAGTATATCAATTTTCGGCCGACACAAGATAAAGCAGAAATAATTTTCCGTCGAGTGTTGCATTTGGTCGGATAAATGGTCTTAGTATATGAATCCATTTTAAATCTTTCTTAAAGTGGCCACTTTATAAAGATAGGTAGTAGCTAATCATTTATGGACGAATAGAAAGGAGCAACGAATGAAATTCCGGAAACTTTTGTGCTGTGCCATTGCGGTTATTCTCATTTTGACCATCATGATCCCCACGGTTTTCGCTGCAACGAAATGTACAGTAACCCAAAACGTCATGTTCCGTCAGGGGCCCGGAACAAACTACCCTGCCTATGGGACGCTTGTCACTGGTGAACTTTTTTATAAGGAAACCAGCCGCAATCTTTGGGCATACGGCTATCCGGGCGAAAATACTGCCGTTTATCGGGAGTTTGGCCATCTCAACGGTTACGTTGCCGAAACATATCTTTCCTGGTAAATACTATTCCTAATTCCTTTCGCCATCTCAGCTGCTCCTTGCTGCTGAGATGGCAGTTTATAAGGAGGTCATCGGTGAAAAAAAGGCTCATTATCACTTCGCTGCTTGTGTCACTTTTTATTGCTTCGCTTTCCGGGTGTCATACAGAAAAAGCGAAAAACACGCAACCCAAATATGGTTCTCATTCTGTGACAGCCCAAGCTGAAACCGACACACCGGAAGCATCCGCGTCATCGGCACCGGCATCTACAGCATGGGCAGGCATAGGCCAACAGTATAAACTTTCGGCTGTACAGATTCCAGAAGATACAGAGCAGGTTCTTCTCGTGGACGGCAGTGTATTCCCTATCACAGCCCATCTTGACGATGCACAGCATATGCAGTACGAAATCGTGCAAGATGCGCAAAGCATCTACTCCGCAACCGGTGTCGTGATGGATTATACCAGCGCGGAAAATGGGATATGGGTAGCGGAATGGTATGCCGATCCGGATGCTACAACGCTGCGTCTGATTGCCCCGGATGGAACAAATCTCAACACCATTGATGTTGCTTCCAGTAGTTCCTCAGAATGGCAGGTCTATACGGTCGACTATCTGGATGGCTTGCTTTACCTCCTGCGTCGGTATGCGGGCGGCAGTCCAACCATGGATCTGCTGAAGCCAGACGGGTCAGATTGCGGCCAGATTTCGCTTCCCGCCGCATATGGCTATGCCGTCCCTGGCAGCGATGACGTGATGTACTATGTTCAGAAAACTGACAGCGGAAATCTTGTATATCAGTTGGATGCAGAAAATGAAACTGCGAATCCGCTGTTCTCGGTCGGAAACGGTTCTGTTTTTTCCGGAACAGATGAATACCCGCTGCTGCTGAACACCAAAGAGGGAATTTACGGACTCTCATCGGATGGCGAGCAAGCACCGATCCTCATCTTTTCTGAATGCAAAATATTTCTGGGTATAGCAAAATCTCTGCTGGTGCTTCCAAACGGCGGGTTCTATTATTTGACCGAGACCGGTGCAAATCTGCTCCTGCCTTGTGATGATAGTTCCAATGCAGCCAAGCAGGAGCTGACAATCGCCGCGATCGGTTCAACACCAGATTTGAGCGTAATGGCCGAGCGATTTAATGCCCAAAGCGAAGAATATACTGTCAGAATCATTGACTATACCAATGATGGCGACTTCTCTGACCGCGAAGCTAAAACGCGGTTGACAACGGAGCTCATCAGCGGGAGGCTTCCGGATATGCTTTGCTTCTCTGCGCTTTCCCCCTTCCCTTATATCAGCAAAGGCCTGCTCATGGATCTGACACCATTATTTGCAGAAGATCCAGAGCTTGCTTTGGACGATTTGGTGATCGCCAATGCTTTGACCGCGCAGGGCAGTATGTATGTTGCCAGTGGTGAATTCTTCTTTGAAACGCTGGTTGGACTGCCATCGAGATTTGGAAATCAATATGGCTGGACATTACAGGACTATTTGCAAATAGAGTCAGCCGTCTCAGATGATATTCAAACGATCTACAACATGACCAAAGAGGGCTTTCTGAAAGAGATAGCGGCACGCTACATACGGACGGCTGTGGATTGGGAGAATGGACGCTGCTATTTCGACTGCGACGACTTTATCGAAATTCTGCAAGCAAGTGCCCGAATTCGCGAAAACCCCGAAAGCGCCAGCGGCATCAGCTTTGCCTACGGCCCATCAGAAGTTGGAAAAGGAAAATGGGTCGCTGCGCTAAGCTGGGTAAATACAGTCTGGAAGTTGGCCTATGAAGAAAAAATGGCTGGATGCGCATTGAGCTTTATCGGTTGGCCAACAATTGATGGCAGCTGCGGCTCTGATATCATCTTAACCGACCCGGTTGGAATTGTCGCACAGAGCGAACACACGGACGGAAGCTGGACATTTATCAAATACATGATTCAGAACACAGAAGAATCCGATCAGAACGGTCTGCCTGTCTACAGGCCGCTGCTGGAAACCATGTGCGAAGCCGCAAAGGAAGATTCGGCGCTGCCCGTCAAGTTCCGGGATACAGATCAGGAAACCTTGTTTAAGCTGCTTGATGCAGCAGAAAATATTGCAATGTATGACGAGCAAGTTCTCTCTATTATCATGGACGAGAGCAGCGCATTCCTAAATGGCGGCAAAGGTGCAACGGAAACGGCAAAAGCCATTCAGTCCCGCGTGAGTTTATATTTAGCGGAGCAGCAATAACGCATACTTACAACCAATTTGATACTCCAACAGATTCAATAAAAGCGGGATGTATTTATTGATGGGAACGCTTGCAATTTCGCAAAAATCCGTAATTTCATCAAAGCACTTGAAAAGCTTAGTGCATTCTATTATGCTTCAATTATGATTCATTGGGTAGTACAAGATCATATATTGCATAATATGCCATTATTGAAATATATTAGTATTGGCACTGATAATCTTCGCGGAGTAAGCTGCTTTAGATGGCTAAACAAATGTAAGAGGTAATGCAAATATGGACTTTATTCAACCCAATAAGCGTATGATTAACTGGGGCGCTATCTTGAGCGGAATATGTTTAATTGCTATTTGCTTTAGTATAGCACTTTGCTCTTTAAATGATTCATCGCAAACAGAGGGGCAAATAACCGCTATGCGGTATCAAGAGAACGCTGTTGCTGCAAATGAACTCTTGACGCAAGCGTTTGAACGAGACTCAAATGGCGCAATTATTTTTCCTGAAGACTACGCTGGCGCTTATATTGATGGTGAGAATTTGGTTTTGCTTCTCACAAATACCGATAGTAAAACGGTTGAGAAATATCGGACATGGACCGACGAATATGCACCGTTTCTTGTTTTCAAAAAAGCCGAATATTCTTATAATCAACTCAGGGCACAGCTCCAGCCAATTGTTCAGCACTTAACTCTGAGTGGTTATACAGTGACATCATACTCTGTGTCCGAAACGGTAAACGCAGTTTTGATTGGACTATCAGAATGTACCGATGCTGAATCCATCAAGCTGGAAGATAATTTGTGCAAGATATTTGGCGTCCGAGTAGTTATTTCCGAACAAGCCCATACCATTGAACTTACAGAAGAATGCACATCAACAGAATTTCACTAATTCGTTTTTTATTTACGACACAGGAGGTTCATATGAAATACAACAACGTAAAAAAAACAATCATCCATCTTCTGTCTATTATCATGGCAATTTCGGCGGTCGTGGCATCGTCATTATTAGTATCTGCACAAAGCGCCGCTACGATTGAAAACAACTATGCAAGGTTGATGCAACTGCAGGCAAATGCTGTTGCTGCGAATGAATGTCTAAACGAGTCTTTTGGACACGATGCTATTGGCAACATTACTTTCCCAGATGATTTTGCTGGTGCCCGAATTGAGGAGGACAAACTTGTGCTCTCCCTTACTGATACCACTGCTGAAAACAAGGCAAAATACATCAGATGGGCAGGTGATTATGCGGACTACCTCTTGTTTGAAAACGTAGAGTACTCATATAACCAGTTAATGAATGCTGCTATTGATGTGACAAATACACTTAAGGAAAGTGGATACCAAATTACGCAATACTATGTATCCGAAATAAACAACGAGGTTGTTCTTGGCATGGATCTTAATAGCGAACTTTGCCAAAACGGTGTCTCGCAAATTAATCGACCAGAAGCATTGGCGGCATCTTTATCTAAAGAATATAACGTTCCCATCAGAATGGAAAATATTGCTCCTTCCAATACAGCTGCGTCAAATTCTATTGCAACACTTCGCGGTGGTGCAAAAATTGTAAATATAACTTCCAATAGTGAGATAACACTAAGTTGCTGTGGTTATTATGCTGGTTCAGATGCTATTCTCACTTGCGGTCATGGGGGACACTATAATGACACAATTAATTATGCCGCAAGTGCTGGGAGCACAATAGGGACTGTCAATTACCATAACTACTATAGCGGTTGTACTGGCGATTTTGAAATTATTAAAGTAACGAATACGGATACGTTTAGTACCAGCAATAGTATCGCCAATACATATTCCATTAATGGAACTCTTTCATCTCCGCCTGTTAACACCATCCTGAAGTATTATAGCCGTAATTCATCCAGCTTTGGCTACGGTACTGTTAGCAACAGAGATATAACAGTCTCAGCAGGAACGGATAAAATTGAAGTTAATGGATTGACATCTCTTGAAGTCAGTTATGGCAGCTGCATTCCTGGGGATAGTGGCGGTCCGTTCTTCCAGGAAACATCTTCCGATGTAAATTATTGTGGCGTTCTTCATGGATATGGAACAGATAATCCAGGGTATCTACGTGTATATTTCACACCGTACACATATATTTCTGGCACAGGTTTTTCGGTTAGAACGCGTTAAGTATAGAATTGATAGAAAACAGTTTACATGGATATTCGCGCGCATCTCAATGGCATCCTGTGGCTTGCGCGCAGCGGCGCGCGCTGGAGCGATCTTCCGGCGAGATTCGGCCCACATCAGACTGTGTACAGCTGCTTCTGCCGTTGGCGGGATGATGGAACCTTGAAAAAGATCTTCGAGCTCTGCGCGGCCCCGGGCACTGACGCGGAGCTGAGCATGGATTCAACGTCGATCAAAGCATCCGTGCAGGCAGGTCGTGGAATAAGAAAGAGAGCAAAAGTCAGACATCAAGCAGCATCGGCAAAACGCGCGGAGGGTTGAACACGAAAATCCATGCCATCGGCGGAAAAGACCTGCGGCCTGTGGCTTTTTTGCTGTCTGCCGGAAATGTTGACAATTGCACGGAGGCGGTTCCTCTGCTGAAGCTGCTTTCGGATCTGAAGGACTGCGATATTCTTGCCGATAAAGCCTATGGCACAAAAGAGATCCGAACCTATCTGCATGAACAGTCCGCCCGCTATACGATCCCGCCGAAGGTGAACACAAAGCAGCCATGGCCATTTGATAAAGAGACGTATAAACGGCGGAATGTAATAGAGCGCTTCTTCAATCGCCTCAAGGAATTTCGCCGCGCTGAGACACGCTATGACAAGCGTGACGACTCCTTCCTCGCTTTTGTTATGGTCGCCGCGATCTGTGTCGCTTTCAGCATTTTGCACATCTAAGCGCTGTTTTCAGATCCACCCTAGGATAGCGGCCAAGTCGATATCTTCGACTTCGTTCAAATTACAATATTATAAATCTGGTGCAATTAAACAGCCCCGGCTCGGGATACCGAGTCGGGGCCGCCGTATGTCCATCAAAAATCCATGTCAAGCCGCTTTTCGAAATCGCAGACCGTTTGCCCGCACGGACAGCTCCTGCGACAGAAGGCGCAGCGTTTCAAATTCGTCGTCGAGACCGTCAAGCTCCCTGCGGAGAATTTCTTCGTAGTGCTGCTTCTTCTGCTCCAGCGTGGCAATTTTGTTGACCCACCGCTCCATGACAGCGGGGCTGCGGCTGCCGCTCTGGATGAGGTAGTCGGCCTTTTCCTGATACAGTGCGATCTCTTTCTTGACGGCGGAATAAAATTCCTCCGTCATTTTGTCGCGCTGCTTCGCGTCGTCAATGATGTAAAAACTGTTGACGCTGAGCGTGTTGTCATTCTGATTCATCGCGCTGAGCTGCTCAATGAACGTTTCAAACGTGTCCACTTTGTCCATGTGCTGCCGTGGGATGAAATACAGATGCCCGGTCGAGCTGACCTTGGTGGCCTCCAGCATCCGCAGATAGCTCAGGCAGATCGTCTCGATTTGCCTCCGGTTCGCGCAGACCTGATAAAGCTCGAACAGTTCCTCTGCCCGGCGGCAATAGCCGATGGGATCAATGTCGGCGTCGAAGCCGATGTTATCATACCCAAACCGATTGTCGCGCCGGTCGTAAAAGATGTTTGCCAGCTTTTCATACTGGTTCGTCCGCTGGTTGAGCGTTTCCTTGACCAGCTCGCGGGAATAGACGTCCTCGGTGTGCGCATTGTCGCGGCAGTAGACCGCGTAGATATGATGCGCACCGGGACTTTTTACCGTGATCCGGTCCTTGATGTCGCCCGTCGCGGAGCGAAACGCATCCGACACGGAAATTCGCTTGCTGCCGGAATACGGGATGCTCAGATCCTCACAGAGCTGCGCCAGCACCTCCTTCTCCACCAGAATATTGGCAAGTGAGAAATAGAGGAATTTGCCCAGCACGGAGGCCTTATCGCCGTTGGCTGCGCCAAGGATGTCCTGAAACCTTGTAATATTTGTCATACACAATTCCTTTCTTTAAGCCGTCTTTCGTTTCGTCCAGTCCAGCAGATAATCGTCCACGCCCTTGAAGCGCGGGTTCCAGGTACATTGATAATACCGAATGCCCGGGATCGACTGCACCTCGCGGCGCAGGGTAAAGATCGCCTGCCGAACCTGCGGATTTGTGAACTGATCCATGTCCATCGCCTCCATGACCTTTGTGACGCCAAGCGACTGGAGCGTTTCCCGCAGTCCCTTGTAGGCGTTCACGCCGCCGAGACACACAAAGAGTGCATTGTCCGCAAAGTAGCTTGCAATATCGCCCTTGAGCGGCCCCTCGGTGAGATAGGCACGCTTCTTTGTGGTGTCGCCGGTGACGTGGATCCATGAATAGCTGCGGGTGCCGTTTTCCATGCGGCTCGACCGGCTGGAGAGCCAGCGGTATTTTCGCGCCGCATCGTCGTCCAGCCGGATCTTCATGCCCTGAATCAAGCCGTCCTTGTTCCGCACCGGAATGAGAAATCCATTCGCGCCTGCCAGCGTCCATGCCCCGTCCTTTGTGTAAAAACCGGGCAGTCCGTGCAATTCATGATCGCACTGGAGCAGGGATGCCAGCAAGCGTCGTTCGGATTCCGTTTCCGGCATGGATTTATAGCCGTTCCGCTCGATGATTGCGTCTGGAAGTCCTCGTTCATGGAGATTATCTCTGTGCCGGTCGGAGAGCGTCAAAAGGGACAGCATCTCCGAATAGGCCGCATGGCGCTTTTCCAGCGCATACGGTTCCCTGCTCGTTGTGTTTGGGGCGCTTGGCTGCAAGGGCAGCTTATACACGTTGCTCTTTGCAGCCAGCTCCAGATAGGCTTCTTTGTTGGATAGACTGTTCAGCCGCGCATACAGCGTCACGCTGTTGCCGCTTGCGCCGCAGAGATTGCAGCGGTACTGATCGGTCCGTGTGTTCAGACTCAGATGATATTTGCCGGTTCCGTGGTCGCCGCAGAAGGGGCAGCTTGCCTCAATCTCCTCGCTGTGAAGCGTTCGGTCGTTGAGGACAAGCCCGCACCGTCTGGCGGCTTCCAGGATCGGCAGCTTCTGATAGGCCAGACAGCGCGCCCCCTTTCTGAAAAGTGAGGTTACGCCGCCTTCGGCATTGCAGTGCTGCCAGCCCGCACGGAAAGCTCCGCGTTATGGACGCACTTGGCCAAGATCATCTGGCTGGTCGGGCGGATGTTGCTGAGATCGTCCACGGATTCCATGTTGTCGAAGAACACCGGATAATTGCGGCCTGTGAGCCGCTTCACAAGCTCCGACACCTCCGCGCCTGCCCGGATCTTCTCAGAGAGCGAGAGCCGATCGTAGCGGCGGCCGTTGTAGGTAAAGCGGAACACATCCTTTAATTCACCGGTCGTCTTGACCACATCGTAGAGCGAGATCTTCACGCGGTTCAGCGCAAGCTTGGAGAACGTCAGTTCCGCACGCTTGCTCATGTAGAGGATCACGTCTTTCATAACGATTTTCTTTTCCGTGATCTCCTCCTCAATGGCTTTGATGCGCGTGTCAAAGTCCTCCAGCGCGGCGCACAGAACCTGCTGCGCGGCGGCAAGCTGTACCCGGCAGTCTTCCAGCGATGCTTTGCACTCTGCAAGACGCTCACTGTCTGCGGGGCTCAGCGTGCCGCATTCAATGCTTGCGGTCAGGTTCTGGATGCGACGGCGCAGCTGATCCAAGGTCTGCTGACGCTGCATATTCTGCTGCGCGGCAGCGGCCTGAAGCTGTTCCTGTTTCTGGTTCAGCGAATTGATCTCGGTCTGATATCTTTCAATATCTTCGGATTTGAATTGCTCGAATGTACCTTGACTTTTCTGCTCCAACTCCTGAAGCTCCGCGATCTGGCTTTTGAGCCGTGTGCCGTCGGCGACGATTCTCTCCGTTTCCGCCTGTAAAGCCTGACGGAACGCCGGATATTCCTGCTGGGAAAGGACACGGCGGCAGACCGGGCAGCTTGTACCCGGCTGAAACCGCTTCAAAAGTGCGGCGTTCTGCTGATAACGCTTCCCCAGCGCCTGCACCTTTGCCGTATCCTCTGCCAGCGGCCCTGTGTATTTTGGCTGGTAGACCTCGGACGACCGAGCGCCCAGCTTTGCGTGAAGTTCCTGCAGCTTCGCGTCCAGCTCCGCTGTATCCGGCGTTTCCGGTGCTTCGCCGGAAAGCTCCTCGTACTGCTCGCTGGCCTGCACGAGCTGCTCCTGCAAGTCCTCCAAATTGACGGTCTCGAACCGCCGTGCTTCCAACGATGCAATTTCACTCTGCAATTCCTGAATCTGTGCAGTCAGCCTGTCGGACAGATCTTTGCTGCTCTGCCGCTGCTTCTGCGCCAGATCCAGCTTGCCGCTCAGATAGACTGCGTTCTGTTCCAGCTCCCGGATCTCCTCCCGGCGATTCTTGAGAAACGTCTCAGGAGACGGGAGCTGCATACCGGACAGGCTCTGCTGCGTCTGCGCATTGAGTTGCGCCAGAACGTCGGCCTGCGGAATGGGCGGCAAATACCGCTCCAGCAGCTTTTTTCCATCCTCACCGAGTTCTTCAATGAAGTACAGGGGATTGAAAATGGAGAGAAACACAGCCCGTTCACCGAACATCTCGTTGAGATCCGTCTGCCGGATGGCGTAGCCGTCGTAGGTGATGCTCATGCGATCCTTCTGCCGGCTGCGGGTCAGCTCGTGTGCTTTTCCGGTATCATCCGTAAAGCGCATCGTGATCTGCAGGTCCGGATTCGTCTCGTTGTGCAGCCGGTCAATGCCGCGCTCCCCGAAAAAGGGAAGTCCTGTGATGGCAAATGCGATGGCGTCCGCCAGACTGGATTTGCCGCGGCCGTTGCCGCCGGTCACAACGGTAGTATTGCCAAACGTGATCTCCGTTGGTTCTTCATAGCATTTGAAGCCGGAGATAATCATGCTGCTGATCTGAAAGCCTTTGATTTTTTCCATTCGTCCTCCTTACGCTGCCTGCTGCACGACCTGATAGCCGTCCAGCGTATAAAATGCGACGTTTCCCTGTTTCCGCATCGTGATCTGCGCGTCATAGAGCTGCGCACCGGGTATAAGCATCGGATGGCTGCCCTGCGCATAGACCTTCGCCTGCTTGCCCTCTGCATTTTGCAGAACGGCGCAGACCAATGGCTGGCCGGACATATCCTGCTGATTGCTTACCGATACCACAATGTACTGGCAGACCTGCCGCGTCATAAACGGGAGCGGCTGAGACTGCGGCGCTTGCTGCTGCTTTTGCGGCGTGGCTGTCGGTGCGGTATTCTGCGCCTGCTGTCCAGCCTGTCCGTCGCGCTTGTAGCTGAGTTGTGCCTGTGCCGCACCCGGAGATGTGGGAAGCTGATGCAGCTTGTCCAGTAATTCCAGATACGCGGCGTTCAGCTTCGGCCGCTCGGTATCGCAGATCACATAGGAGTTGCCCTTCTGCTCGATCTTGACCCAGAGCGGCTTCGTCATTTTGTAGAGGACACGTCCAATGCCCCATTGCACGGCGGAGCGCTTCATAGAATCCGACAATCCGCCCTTGATGGGTTCAATGTCAGAATCCTCCGCGCCGTCCCACTTTGTAATAAAGCCTTTGCCCTCAAAATAGATGGAAATGCCGCAGATCTGGGCATCCTTCTTTCCGTTGCCATGCCACGGCTTGTAGTCGTTGTACCAGTTTTCCGGCCCCACGACCTCATCCAAGCGATCCTGAATGGCGCGGTTTGTGACATACGGAATGGCAAGGCCGCTGGTCTTGTCTTTCGACGTCACCTGAATGCGCCATTCCAGATCCTCCGGCGCAAATGGTCGGGCCAGTTCTTCCCGGATGGTTTTTGCGTCTTTTTCCATATGTTACCCTCCAATAAAGTCTTTTAAGGTCTTTTCGTTTGGGATCAGCACGTCGGAATAGTAATATGACGGTTCTTTGTCCTTCAGATGCTCCAAAAGATCGCGGTATTGCAGGTTCAGCTTGTTGTTCAGCGCATTGAAGCTGTGATCTCCATTTGGGATGGACAGCAGGAATGCCGGCAAGCTTGCAAGTGTGTGCGGCGTCTTGTACTTTGGGAGTGCGTTTGCACCAATGCAGATGGCTCCTCGTGTGCCGCTGACATTGGAAAACGGATAGCGGTACATTACAGTCTCCATCGTCGGCTTTTCGTCTGCGACAACGCCCATCCTGCATTCTCCGATCTTGCCTTCCGTATCGACGTGGAACGCAAAGACCAATCTTGGCAAAGGGAAACTCGGATACGCCGTCTCATGGTAACTGATATCTGCGTATAACCGTGGGTACCACAGGCAGTAGGACTTGTTTCCGTCCGAATCGATCTCAATGTAGAGGCAGTTCGGCGGCAGAAGACCGCTGCTGATATAGTTGTGCCGCATACTGTTTTTGATGCAGTCCAGCAAAGCGTCTTCCTGTATCTCTTTACACTTCACGATACCATCCGTGTGCGTCTCGATGAGGACCTGTCCATCTTCCGGAATGATCCGGATCCGCAGTTCGTCTTTGTTCATGCCGCCTCCAATTCCGGAACGCAGCGCTTCGCAAGCGCACGTTCCTTTCTAAGCAGGTTTTCCAGCTTCTGCACTTCTTCCGTGTACCATGCGTCAATGGAAAGCAGCGCTTCCAGCAGGTCAATTTCATAGTGAAAAGAACCGTCTGTTTCTACAATGAGACCGCTCGACCACTCTGCGCTGATCTTCTTCTGATAGCCCCAGCCCATACCGCCGTTCAGACAGCAGGGATAAAGCGCGGCAGAAAGCATTTCTTCAGCTTTTTTGACATACGGGTTTTCCGAGAGCTTCATGCTGTGAAGGCCTCCATATTCCCGAATCAGCCGGTAATACTGCATCATGCTGCGAAAGCTGAAATACCAGTGATCGTATTCATAGTCCTCATTGAATTTTTGATCCATATAATCCGTGGCGGCGATCAGAAGATCATAATAGACCTCATACAGGTCATCGCTCGATGTCGTGATATCACGCTCCAACAGCCGATCCAGTTTCCCGTATTCGTAGAACATACGAGCCGCTCTGACTGTTTGAAGTGAACAGCATATAGATTCATAGTCCATAACTGCGCCTCCTTAACAAAATTTCCGCTGCGCAGCGGCTTTCGGTTCAGAATTACAAAACGTGCTGCATAGGTGATTCAAACGGTGTTCCCGGTCCTCTGCATCAGACAATGCACCGTACAAGCTGTCAATATCTTCTTCGGTAAATGCCTCGAAATCAAGATCAGCAAAATGGATGCAATCATCTTTTCTCAGTGGAGCCAGAATATTTGTCAGTACATACGGCGAAATGTTCTCCGGTTCGGGTACCGGCATATGCGGCAGCGCCTCCAGTCCCTTTAAGAGCTTGGAAAGATCAATCTTCATCCGCTTTCTCCCATGCAAGCTTCACCACGCAGATGGCATAGTCCTTCATATTGCAGAGGATCTTCTGATGCTCCGCTTCCTTCAGATAC
>OLXP01000210.1_pt1 | contig 39002 bp, 23 predicted proteins | sample 1644201 | NCBI WGS metagenome assembly OLXP01 (sample SAMEA103958163, study PRJEB25191) | human gut metagenome
CTCCTTGCAGACGCTGTGTTATTAGCGTTAGGGGGGCGGATAAACGCGGAGCATAACAAAGCCCGTATCAGTTTAACTGGTACGGGCTTTGTTGAATAATATGCAAAGTGAAATCAGACCTTCCACCCGGCGGCCTGCTGCCGCTCCACCACGAAGCGGCGGTAGAGCCCGTCAACAGCAACCAGCTCGTCATGGGTGCCCTGCTGAACGATCTCACCGTGATCGACCACAAAAATTTGGTCGGCATGGCGCACAGTTTTCAGCCGGTGAGCAATCATGATGACCGTCTTATCGTGAGTCAATTCCGCAACAGCCTCCATCAGCTCCTTTTCATTTTCGGGGTCAACATTGGCAGTGGCTTCGTCCAGAATGATGACAGGCGCGTCCTTCATAATTGCCCGGGCGATGGAGATGCGCTGGCGTTCGCCGCCGGAAAGGTGGCCGCCGGATGCACCGCATACGGTCTGATAGCCATTTTCCAGACCCATGATGAACGCATGGCAGCCGCATTTCTTCGCGGCATCGATGACTTCCTCGTCGGTCGCACCCTTTCTGCCCATGCGGATGTTGTCTATAACCGAAAGGTCAAAAAGGTAATTATCCTGCGACACATAGGCGATTCGCTTCGTGCACTCCGCCAGCGGAAGTGTACGGATGTCCACGCCGCCCAACTCAATGGCACCGTCCTTTACATCCCACAGGGAGGCGATAAGCCGGGCGATGGTGGACTTTCCGCTGCCGGAGGGGCCCACAAGGGCGTTGACCGTCCCCGGGGCAATGTTCAGATTGATTCCGTGCAGTACCTCCTTGTCGTGATAGGCAAAGCGGACATCTTTCAGCTCGATGGAGTTGTCCGCAGGCAGCTTTTCCGCCGTCGTTGGACGCTGCATATCTTCGTCGGACAGCACTTCCGCCACCTCGCCGACTATGGTTTTAACCTGTGCAATGTCGTCGGTGTAGGAGAATGCGGTGATCAGCGGCTGCATAACACCGAACGAAAGCACAATGACAGCCAGAAATGTTTCTGCAGACAGTGTGCCGTGCATAGAAAGGAGGCACCCCACCGGCAAGATGCCGAGAAGCGTTGAAGGGAGTATCGCCATTCCGGCTACCTGCCCGAAGAGCCTGCCCCGCATCCAGTCAATGAAGGCTGCTTGTCAATGCGAATTGCACACTCCTTTACAAAAACATACCTTGACAAATCTCGTCTCAGAAGGATATGCTCACGCGCTATGCCCGTGAACGGAATTTTCCGAATGTATCGGTCTATTCTGACGACGGTTGGAGCGGCACAAATTTTGAGCGTCCCGACTGGAAACGCCTGATTTCCGACATTGAAGCCGGTAAGGTGGGCATTGTCCTTGTAAAAGACCTCAGCCGGATGGGTCGTGACTATCTCCGTGTGGGCTTCTATACGGAGGTCACCTTCCCGCAGAACGGCGTTCGCTTCATTGCCGTCAATAACGGCGTGGACAGCGCCAATCAGTCTGAAAACGACTTTGCACCCTTTCTCAATATCATGAACGATTTTTACGCTCGTGATACAAGCAAGAAGGTCAGCGCCGTCTATCGGGCAAAGGGCAACAAGGGCGAACACACCGGCAATCATCCCATCTACGGGTATCTGAAAGACCCGGAAAACAAGCAGCGCTGGATCATTGACGAGGAAGCTGCCGCCGTTGTGCGTCGTATCTTCCGTATGGTTATCGACGGCAAGGGCGTATATCAGATCGCGGATATTTTATCCGAAGAAAAGGTGCTTTGCCCGTCTGCCTACCTTGCCGCAAAGGGCGTGGGCAATCGCAGGAACAACAAGTTTGAAGATCCCTACCGCTGGTGGGGTACGACGGTGAGCTACATTCTCGCCCGTGTGGAGTACATGGGCATACCGTCAATTTCAAGACCTTCAAGACCTGCTACCGGGACAAGCACCGCAAGCAGGCTCCCAAAGAGGACTGGAAAATCTTTGAGAACACCCATGAAGCCATCATTGACAAGACTACATGGGAAACCGCGCAGAAGCTCCGCAGGACGATCCGGCGCGGCGACCGTAATAGAGAGCCGAACCCGCTGACTGGACTGCTCTACTGCGGCGAGTGCGGTGCGAAAATGTATAACGAGCGCAGCGACGGGGACGCATACCACAAGACCCCGAAGGACAACTACGTCTGCGATTCCCACCGCAAGAAAACAACCTCCTGCACCATCCGCTTTATCCGCTCGGAGATCGTCCGCGACCTGATTCTGGACGCGCTGCGGAATGTAGCGACCTACGCCAGAGCCAACAAGGAGGATTTCGAGCAGCTTGTGATGCAGACCACCTCCGGCGCGAGAAAGCGCAGCCTGCAAAGCGGCAGAACGGAGCTTGACCGCATCATGCGCCGCACAAACGAGCTGGACACGCTGCTGCAAAAGCTCTATGAGGACTATGCCCACGGACGCTTGCCGGAGAAGCGGCACGCAAAGCTCTCCGCGCAGTATGAAGCGGAACTGGTCTGTTCTGGATCTCCCATATCGGGGCAGGCTGCTGTTTACAAGCGATGAGATCCAGAAGATCGCGGAAACCTATGAGGGTTTCAGCAGCGGCAACCGCGGCGGTATGCGCAAGAGTCGGAACAGCACTTTTGAAGCCGGCGAGTTTCAGCGCTGGTTCCTTGCAGGCCTGAAGAACGCGCATACAATTGAGGAATACCGTCAATACGGGAATTCTATCGTCCTCACAGACCGGCATACACAGAAAGCAACATATGTTTCCACAACAGAAGCTTTTCTGACCGAGCGTTCCCGCATGGGCGAGCAGAACGCTGCCATCCGCTTTGATTCCTGCCGCAGCTTTTACCATCCGCCGCGTGTCAGCAAGCAATCAAAGTTTGATACGCTGAAGCAGTTCTATGTTCTGAAAGCATGGCGCGGATACTTTGTAAAGCGGACGCAGCACGGCGTCATGACCATCCGCACCGACGATCCAACTGTCCGTAGGCATGCGCTCTGCGGTTCAGCCCATATAGGACGTAATTACTTTTCCGATTTCCTCTAACATCTTACGGCTGCAGAGCCGTTCTCGGTCCTTTGGCGAGCATTGCACTTCGCACGCGCCCTCCAGCAAAAAATCCAGAGTCACATGAAAGAAGTTGGCAAGGCGCAGACAGATTGCGAGGTTCGGTTTCGCCTGCCCGTTTTCGATCCGGGAAATGTATTTCTGGTCGCATTCCAAGGCCGCAGCAAGCGCTTCCTGTGTCTTATTCTGTGCCTTGCGGTACGCCTTGACGTTGTTTCCGAATCTATAAATTCTTAAATTTATCAGCACGCCAATCCGTATTTAACTTTGATACGGTCAAGCTTCTCCAGCATCGGCTCCGCGCCAAGCCACAGGAAGATGAATGTGGCAACGGCTCGTACCAGATCGACCGGGATACCGGTGACGTAGTAGCTCAGGATGATCTTCCAATTGACCGTATTGGACCACATGAGCGCCGATGCGGGATTCATAATGCCGCCGTAGATGATCGTGGACGCGATCACACCGAAAATGCAAAGGCTCAGCCGCCCGCGCCGCAGAACGCCCTTGCGGTACAAGACACCTGCCAGCCAGCCGATAATCCCCATCGCGAACATCTGCCACGGCGTCCACGGGCCTTGCGAGAACAGCATATTCGAGACAAGCATCGTCATTGCGCCAACTAAGAATCCCGTTTCGCCGCCAAAGGCCACGCCTGCCAAAATCGTCATGGCAACGACCGGCTTAAATTCCGGCAGCACGAAGAACGCAGCGCGCCCTGCCACATTCAGCGCGACGAGCACGGCAATGAGCACCAGCTCGCGTGCCTGCGGCTTTCTGCCCTCGAAAATCAGGAAGAACGGCAGCATACATTCGATCAAAATCAGCAGCGAAATGAAGTAATATTTTCGCCCCGCGAAGTAGTACACACCGACAAACAGTGTCAGAGGAATCAAAAGCAGGATGAGCAGCGTGGCAGTCACGGTGCGCTTTTGGAGCTTGCGTTTTTCCACGGGCGTTTGAATCAGGTAATCCGGACGTTCGGCCTTCCGGCCAATGGACAGTGCAAACACAAGAAGTGCAGCAAGCAAAATGCCGTAGAGCTTGAGCTGCCCACCTGCCAGCGCCGTCATGCTGCCAGCGTCAATGAGCTTCGTGAGGTCGGTCACGCCAATGGCTTGGATAATCAGCACCAGTGATAGGATTCCTGACACGGCGGCAAGGCATTTTCGCCAGACAGGGAGCTTTTTCACCGTGCGCGTTTCTTTCTCCGGTGCAGGCGGGATGCGCTGATATTCCGGCAATGCCGCTTCCGGTTCGACCGCGCCGCCGCAGGCTTCAATGACATCCTCCGGTGTGATGGCTTGGGGCAGGACATCCCGCGCGATGCGGTTCGCGGAGGTCGTGTAGAAGCTGTTGCCGCTGAAAAACGTGCGCGGCGCAGCCTCGGTGACGATATTGCCGTCAAAAAACAGGGCGCAGCGTTCGGCATACTTCGCGCAGAATTCGATATCATGGCTGACCATCAGAATCGCCACGCCGGACGCTCGCAGCGTCCGCAGAATCTGCCCGAACGTCTGCTTGAACTCCGCGTCAAGTCCCTTCGTCGGTTCGTCAAGGAGTAGAATGTCCGGATTCAGAAGCAGGATTTTCGCCAGCGCCGCGCGCTGCTGTTCGCCGCCCGAAAGATCGTAGGGATGGCGGTCAAGCAGCTCCGCCAGCTTGCAGAGGGAGACAACTTGTGCAAGCCGCTCGGTTTTGCGTTCGGATTTTGGTAAGATCTCCAATAAATCTTCGCGGACGGTGGATTTCACAAAGAGCGCCTGCGGATTCTGCGGCAGCATCCCAACCGTGCCGGTGATGGCTAACTCGCCGCGATACGCCTTTTTCAGGTTTGCCAGCAGCTTGAGCGTGGTCGTTTTGCCCGTGCCGTTGCCGCCGAGCAACGCCAGAAATTCGCCCTTGTGCAGTTCCAAGGATAGACCTTTGACCACATCGGGCAAGTCTTTGTCATACTTGAACCAGAGTTCCTGCGCCGAGACAACGGTTTCCGTGTCCGGTGCGTTTTTGCTTTCTTCTGGAACGGATTGCAGTTTATGCGTTTTCGCATAATCGAGCAGCCAGTTCCGGCCGTCGCAGACAGAGATGGGGCAGGCGGCTTTGGAATCCGTCGCCGCCCAGATGCGCATGGCGGCGGGCATGGCGAGGAACATCGCGTTCCCACTGCTTTTCAGCTCCGCGCCCACTTCAGCGGGCGTTCCGGTGCAAAGGAGCTTGCCGCCGTCCATGACCGCCACGCACGAGGCAAACGAGAATGCTTCTTCCAGACGATGTTCGGTCAGAATGATCGTCGTACCAAGCTCGCGGTTGATCTTGCCGAGGGTGGCTAAAAAATCAGACGCGGCAATGGGGTCGAGCTGGCTCGTCGGCTCGTCCAAAATCAGCACTTTTGGCTGCAAGACCATAACGGAAGCGAGATTCAAGAGCTGCTTTTGCCCACCGGACAGCTCTGTGACCGGCTTATAAAACCATGTCTGAATCCCGAAAAACGACGCCATTTCCGCAACGCGGCGGCGAATGGTCGGCGTGTCACAGCCGAGGGATTCCAGCCCGAACGCCAGCTCGTGCCAGACCTTGTCGGTCGCGATCTGATTTTCCGGACTTTGCTGCACAAAGCCGATTGTTTCCGCCTGTTCGCGTTGGTCTAGGGAATCAAGATTTCTGCCATCGAACAGGATCTCGCCGCTTCTGCGGCCATGCGGCGCGAGAACGGTTTTGAGCTGCCGCAGAAGCGTACTTTTGCCGCATCCGGAGGGGCCGCAGAGCACCAGAAACTCCCCCGGTCGGACAGACAGTGTGAGGTCGGAAATCGCGTTCTTTTCCTGTTCCGGATACGCAAAATTCAGATGGTTGATTGTAAAGACTTCCACTGCCTGTCCTCCTTCCGATCAAGAATCACCGGCGTCAGCACCAGTGCGAGATAGACGAGCATAAAGCTCACGGTCATGGGCGTCCATGCGGCGGTTTTCACGGTCGGATAGTAGCGGAAATACGTGCCGCCTGCCATCCAGCCGGAAACGAGATACGTGCCGCAGAAGATCAGCCACGCAAGCGCGGCTTTATCACGCTCATCGAAACGATAAATCGAGAACGCCGTGCGTCCGGGCAATCCGTAGCCGCGCGAACGCATGGAATCTGCGGTTTCAATCGCGTTCTCTAAGCTCCATGTGACCATGATGGAGAAGATTTTGACGGCGTTCCCGACTCTTTGGAACACGCTGCCGTTCTTCGTGTCACGCCCGATGCACGCCTGCGCCTCGGAGACGACCTGCATCTGCGCCTTGAACTTCGGGATAAAACGCAGCGCCATGGAGAGAACGAGCGACAGCGCCGGGATGATGCGTCCAAAGAGATACACAAACTTGTCCGAGGTCATGACCTCGTTGTAGCTCGAAAACCACAATACGACGCTTGCCAGCATGACGGCCGCAGCCACGCCGTAAAACATGGATTCCATTGTCAGCGGGTTACCGGAGGGCAGATAGGTCAAAATCGTCGCGCCCTCATGGTTAAAGGCCGGATTGACAAGCGCGGCAAGCGCCGCCATGGGCAGAAGTCCCATGACGGCAAACCGCACCGCTTTCCGGCCTTTCAGGTAAATATCGTAGGTCAGCGCGCCGATCAGGGAAATTGCCAGATAGACCGGGTGCATCAGGCACATGGAGAACAGGAGAACGAGCGCGAAATATAGAAAATTGATCGTCGGATGGTAGCCGGAAAAGGCGTCTTTGTTTCTCATTCGCTTCCAGTCGCGTAGCCGCCGCCCACATCATCTCCGAGGTCACAGGTATAGACCCACTCAATCACGTCGCCGTTTTGCAACTGATACCGGCTGCATCCATAGTTGGGGAACCAGTCGTTGACCTTGTACATCCAGCCGGACACCTCGCCGCAGTCAAATTCGTAGAGGTTGCCAATGCCCTCAATGTAGGCGGAATTGTAGATCGGCGTCATGGAAAATTCCATATGGATTTTGTTATCCCGGCAGACCTGCTGGAGTACGTCAAAAACACTCTGCCCCTGCTTGAAGGTGACCTCCACGGGCTTTAGCAGCCATCCGTTCTCCGGTACCAACTCCACTTTTTCCTTGTCGCACAGGTCCATGTGTTCCAGGATCGACGCGCAGGAAATGGAGATCGTACAGGTGTATTCCGTATCGCTGACCGTCACGTCCTGCGGCTCGACCGGCTGCGGCTTGCCCTCCGGGACGGGGTCGGTCAGGTACTGATCCTGACCCTCTTTCCGTTCGGGCTTGCCGTAGCCGTTTCCCGCGGCGCATCCGCAAAGGAGCAGGCGCGCCAGAAAAAGCGCGGCCAGTCTGTAAAACTGCTTCATTGCATCACATCCGTCATGTCATAGAGTGTGGTTTTGCCTGTTTCGGCACGGTGGATGGCGGCCAGCGCATAAAATGCCTGCTCGGTCGCCATTTCGTCGCTGTTGCCGTTTAAACTGTGGCGGTAGCTTCCGTCCTCGCAGGCGAAGCGTTCCAGCACCTGCGGCAGCGTCTGCCCGTTCTTGACGAAGCGCTCATCGTCCAGCGAAATGCCAAGCTCCGTGAGCGCGACGATCACCTGACAGACTGACTCGCTGTTTTCTTCGTCCCATGAGAGATATGCGCCGTCCGGCTCCTGCAAGGCTGACAGCGCCGCAAGGCCGCGCTGAACAGCGTCCTCCACGTCCTGCCGATCGCGGTATTTGGCAAGCGCCTGAAGCGCCATGGCCGTCATATCCGCATCCGGCGTGCCGCCCGTGAGCGCCCAGCCGCCGTCCGGGATCTCCCGCCGCAGGAGCTCTCCGACGTAAAGCTCCCGCGTCGCCTGCGTTTCCGCCTCCGGCGCTTCCGGGATCTCATAACCGCCGCTGTCCAGCGCCAGCAGCGCAAAGATCACGCCGTTGACGCCCTGCCGCACCGTTTCGTCGAAGTCTCCCAGCGGCAGCAGCAGGTTGAATCCGGCAACATTGGTGGGATTCTTCCCAATAGCCGACATCGCAAGGATCACGCGGGAATACTCCGTGTTTTTCTTCCGGCTCAGAATGCCATCGACGGATACAATGTAATCCTCGACGTTTTTGTAATAGGCGTCAAAGTATTTCTGCGGCACCTTGAGGCCGGATCGTGCCAGTCCAAACACGAGCCAGTCTCCGCCAACCGCAGCGCACGTTGGCTCCGGTATCTGCGCTTGCAGATACCGGGCCGTTTTTTCAATCGGGGGTTCCTCCTTGCCGCAGGCCGCAAGCGAAACGAGCATCGCAAGCAGCAGAAGAACTGCGGATAAGCGTTTTAAGTGGGCGCTTTTCATCTGACTTCTCACGCTCCCTTAACGGTTGCGGACTGACAGAGCGGCTTCCCATTGGTATCCAGCAGGAAGAGCTTGATCTTCGCGCCGGTGGGAAGCTCCGCTTCGCCCTCCGCCGTAAGAATCTTCGTACCGACCATCTTACCGTCTGCCGTGTATACCGCCGCGATCAGGCTCGCGCCCGAGGGGAAGCTTCCGGAGATGTTCAGCTTGGAGGTCTTCGCACTGAAGCTCCAATTGAGCTCTCCAATCGTTCCGGTCAGCGTGCTGTTTCCTACAGTGATGCCGATCGCGATGCTCTTCGACGCGGTTTCCTCGCCGGGCTTCATGGTCTTGTCCGTGTTTTCCACGTTGTGGTACATCGTCTGCCCAAGACCGTAGATCAGCGTGACGGAAGTATCCGCCTGCGTCAGCGCTTTATTTGCCGCCTTCATCAGATGCGTCACATCGCGCGTCACGCCGTTTGCATACGTTGCGGTCACCTTGAGTCCTGTGGTATCAAATTTATCGCCCGCCTCATAGTGCGTCTTTGTCGGGGGCGATTCTACCGTCAGCGTCTCGACCGCGCTGCCGTAGGCCATGAGATACCCGGAGTCGTTTTTGAAGTAGAGCGTGCCGTTTTCATCGACGATCGGGCTGCAAATACAATACTGTGCCTGTTCGCCTGCCGGTGTAAAGAGCGCATAGGCAGTCGTGTAGGTTTGCTCGGTTTTCCCCTCCACGACACGTTCGAGCGTCGCATAGTCTGCTTCTGTCTGTCCCTCTTTATCGCGCAGGACGCGGAGTGTGCCGGGCGTGTAGTTATCCAGGAAGTAAATGTAGTTGTAATTGTCGTAGCCTGTGGTGAGAAGGCCGCTCGTCTGCGGATAGCCCTGCGTGTCCGCACGGTACGCAATGGACATCGCGCCGCTGAGGTCAATTACTGTAATGCTATGGCCGGAGTATTCCGTGAACTGTCCGCTGCCGCAGACACCGATATAGGCGCGGCCATTTGCAATGACGGGCGTAGACGTACTCATACCGCCGATAGGCAGCTCCGCGCGGTCTGTCAGCCTCCATGCGCCGTCCGTATCCTTCTGTACCCGCACACGGTAGAAATAGCTGCCCTTGGAATCAAAGTAGAAGGCGTTTGTGGCTTCATCGTAGCAGATGGTGCTTCGGATGTCGCCCGCAAAGCCTGTCATGGAATCCAGCAGCTTGCCGCTCATCGGGTCCAGCAGCAGGACATTGGCTGTCTTGCTTGTATAGCCGCTTTTGCCATCATCTGTACCAACAAGCACATAGTCCCTGCATACATATGCACCGGCCCAATAGAAGCCGCCCTTCTGCACGTACCGCCACGTCGGGGCCTTCGCTTCCTTTGCTTCGCCGGGGTCTTCGTCGGTCAGAGAGATGCAGACAAAGCTGGCGTTCTTTATCTCGCTGTTCCAGAAGCCTGTATAGGCATAACCGTCTGATACGGTGATCGGGCAATTTGGCTGTCCGCCGAGCGGATCTGTGTAAAGCCAGAGAGATTCCAACGTATCTGCGTTGAATGCCTGAATCCGTCCATTGGAAAGCCCGACAAGGATCATGCCCTCGGCATACGTCGAATTATTGATCGCAAAGCTGGACGTACCTGCCATTGTACCCTCGCATAGAACTGCGCCGGTGTCCTTGTCGATCTTTAGAATTCTCGTTCCGGCATAAGCGATCAGATTACCACCGACCAGAATCGGATTGCCAACTGCACCTTCACTGTAGCCATCGCCGACTTTGCTTGCCCAATAGAGTGTGCCGCTCTCCGCCGCAAACGGGATTTTTGCCCTCGTTACGCCATTATTTGTGTTGGCTGTGCCGGTCATATTGCCGTTTGCGTCATACGCCGTGCCGCGGAAATCCGCCCATCCGGACGGAATGTTCGGATCAATGTCCGGATTCTTGTCTGCGGTTTTCAGCTGCAGAGAAATGACGGTATTGTCGGCAACAGGATATGACTGTTCCGGCTCAAAGCGTTCCGTCTTATCTGTCTGCTGCATCGTGCCAAAATGCAGGGTCATGCTCCCGTTGTCGCCGGCTTCCAGCTGGATCGCTCCGCTTCGCCCGGCAAAGCCGTATTTTGTCAGACTATAGAGATAGGTGAACCCCGTCGAGAACGCATATCTGCCTTCGCTGTCCGGCCAGAGACGCACACCGCTGGCTTTTTCATAGATGTAAAGCATCGCCCCCTCCGGCGCAAGAGAAAACTTCACCGCGGTACCTGCCGCCTTGTTGACGGTAACGGTATAGTCGGTCGCGTCGTTAAGGTTCGCCTGATCCTTTACTGTGATCGTGATACTCTGCGTATCAGCCGCTCCGCTGAGTGCGACGGAAACCGCTTCGCCCGCCTGCACACTTTCATTGTTGACCAGCAGCGCGTAGCCGCTGTCCGTTTCGCCGTACCGGGGGCCGTTTCTTGTTCCAAGCGTCAGCTCCAACGCTGTCGCCATCTCCGGAACCGTAATTGTATATGCCTTCTGCGAGGAAAGGAAGCCGGTTCCGTTTTCCCCATAATGGAGGATCACCGGACTGCCGCCGTAGGTGATCGTCATGCTGTTCAGGGACAGCTCGCGCTTCAGCGTCACAACATAGTCCGCAGAATAGGTAATGTTTTTTGTGCCGCTGGCAGTACCTGTTTTGGATGCTGTGAACGTCAGCGTATTTCCATAGACGTTTCCAAACAGGATCGCATCGGTAAGCTCTTTTCCCTCTGCGCTTGTTCTCGCAACGTCCTGCACAGTTTGCCATGTGCCGTCCGTGTTCGTATCTGTGATAGAGCAGTAGCGAAGCGTACATGCTGCGCCGTCTGCCGGATCTGCCCAGACCGCAAGCCGTCCCTGATTGTCCGGAACGACCGCCGTATAGCTGTGCGTTTCTGGCGTAAACTTCTGTCCAAAATCAAGCGCTTCGATTGGAAGCGACGATCTCAGGCCGACATAGAGCGCACTCAGGCTCGGAATCTGCGCCTGCGGAATGGAGACGGTGAATTCTGCATTCTCATCATTCAGCGTAAACGTTTCTTCCGCATGATAATAGGTGTCCTTCGTCGCATAGTAGGTATATTCTTCACCGTTTACCAGCGTATAAATGTATTTGTTCCCAGCTTCTCGGCGAGACTGTAGGATCTCTCCGTTTCCGTTTTTCATGACGATGTCCATGTTCCCATCCGCCAGCGTCACCGTCACCTTTTTCCCTTCGCCGCGCTGGACGATGAGCGTATATTCCGTCTGATAGCGCCCGCTTGTCACGAGAACAGGGATATTTTGCGTTTCCTTCGTCTGATCGACCGGCACAGAAACATATGCGTCTGTCAGCTGCGTCCCGTTCACATACACGGAATAGGACTGCACCGTCGGTGTCGGATAGATCTTGAGGCTTTCTTCCGTGTTGAGTACCTTATAGGTATAGGTAAACGTCTGATTGGAAAAGCGCTCGTTTGCCGCCGGTTTATTTCCGGACGCGCCCTCCATCCGCAGCGCAGACAGCGTCGGCTTTCGGCCCAGCCGCAGCGTGAGCTCCTCATGCAGCATATAGCTGCCGGACTCGGCGCTCACCCGGAACAAGATCTCATTTCCGTTTGCGCCGCGCGTCAGCACACCATATAGCGGCTCCCGCTTCGATCCATCTGTAACGCGGCTGCTGATCTCGGTACCTGCCGTATTTGTATAAATCGCAGAAATGGCAGCGCCGTCTGGAACAGAATCGGTCAGCGTCACATACGGATATAGCGGGCCGGTGAAGGTGTCGAGGATAGCGGCTGCAAAAGCGTGCGCACCATCGTCCGCCAGCTCAAGCGGTTTATAATTTGTTTCCTTATAGCCGCTGACCTCCGAAATCGCGAAGGCTTCTTCGTTGATCCATTCTGCAGTTGGGATCGACGGAAGGCCGCTGATCGTCAGCGCCGTTCTATTGACTGTCAGTTCGCCCGTGACCGACTTGTTATCCCTGCGAATGCAAAACGTATAATTGCCGTTCGGCAGGCGCAGTTTTCCGCTTGTCTCGGCATAAAACTGCTTTCCAAATGAGTTTGCCGCCGAAATGGTATAATCGGTGCCGGTAAACTGTGAAAACGAGACCTCGTATGTCGTCCGCTGTCCCGTCTCATAGTCCGTGATCGCCTTTGTAATTTCTTCGGCATAGCTTTTTGCTGTGTCGCTGTCAATACCGAGGTAATTGTCATACGCTTTCTGGTAAGCCGCCGACGCAGCGCTTCGCACGTCGGCGGGCTTATCCAGATACCCGGCCATGACCTGCATCAGCGTTTGCAGCCCTGCCGTTATTGCGCTCTGCTCCGATTCGGTGAAACGGAAGTACGTCACGGAGGCTGCCGCATGGTCAAGCGTCACACCGGACGGCACACTGCTATACCGATAGTTACCGGTTACATTCTCGATGGTGGTAACAAAGCCATCGCCGCCGTCCATCCCAAAGCGATATTGGCTGGCGTTCAGCGCCTGCCATATTGTCTGCTCGTCCTGATAGGAGATCTTCACGGGCGCAATCAGCAGCTTTCCTTCCGCCTCGGCAGAGAAATAAAAGAAGTTCTCTCCGTCTGCGGACTGCGCGGCAGGAAGAGCTTCCGCCGCGGCGTCTTCCACCTCTGCGTCTTCCGCAGGCGCGGCGTCCACGGTATTCTCCGCTTCGACCGGCTCTGCGTCCGCTGCCAGCACGCCGAGCGGCAGGCAGGACAGGAGCATCGCCAGCAGGAGCAATGCGGCAGTCATTCGTTTCAGTTTCATAGGGTTACCTCCCGTCAGTAGAGACAATTCAGCCATTTCAGCCGCAGTTTTTTCGGCCAGTTTGTGTGGGTTTTCAGGTTTTCCATCGTCGCATCGTGGAACGCCCGCATTTCTGTGAGCTGCTCCGGCGAGATTGCGCGGCTGGAAAACAGCGCCTGTGCGTTATACATGGTCATATCGTGCAGCTTCGCGGCGTACTCCTCTCCAAGCTGCTCCTTTGCCGTTTCACAAAGCTCCAGCATGGAGCCTGTGCCGCGCTTGAAGCCCATTGCTGCCAGTAATGCCGCGCAGTCTGTAAACAGGCAGGCGGCTGCGGCGGACGGGTCTTCCTGCGTGAACGTTTCGTTCCGTTTTTTGAGGATGACCGCATGGCGGATGAAGACAGCCGCAAGCAATAGAAGCAGCAGTGCCACAATGAGGATGATCCAGAACGCGGGCTTGTGGAGAAGCCCGGTGCGCTGGCCGCCGTCCGGGGTGTTGTCCTCCGAGTTGTCCGGCTCTGCATCGTCCTGCTCCAGCTCCTGACCCTCTGTTACGCGCGGGCCTTCGCCGTTGCCTTCCTTGCCTGCGCCGACCGGCTTGATGCCGCTCTCGGTCTGCTCGGCGGAGAGGTCTTCAAGGCCCGGTGTCAGCGCCAGCGGCAGCCAGCCGATGCCGTCCTGATAAACTTCCACCCAAGCGCCCGCTTCGTTGGCATCCACGCTCGTCGGCTCGTTTTCTGCGGCCTTGACCGTATAGCCCTCGACATAGCGGGCGGGGATGCCGTAATACCGCAGCGCCAAGGCCGCGACGGTCGCGTATTGATACGTTGTGCCGTCCGCCGTGTCGGTCAGCGGCAGCGCAATATTGCCGCTTCCGTCAAAGCACAATTCCAGAAACGCCAGCGCAGCCGTCTGCGCCTGCTCTTTCGTTAGGCTGTCTGCCGGGCCGTAGCTTTCGCAGCAGCTATCCAGCACCGCGCCGAGCTGCGCGCGGAACTCCGCGGAAACAGTCAGCGCGTAGGAATACACGAACTCCCGGTACGCGCTTTCCATCTGTAAGTACGATTTCACGCCGTCCGACGTGTCATTTTGCAGGAAGTCCAGTAATTCCGGCAATAGGGTCTGTGCGTCCGAAACCACCTCATAGGAATAGCCTCGTTCACCGCGCAGACCACTTGTTTCTATACTGGACGGCTGGATTTTGGTTTTCGCCAGTCCTGCGCGTTCCGGCAGCACCGTACACGGCTCATAGCGGTACAGGCTGCACCCGGTAAGATTCTGGACGCTGACGCTGCCGGACTGGTAATTGCCCATCAGCCGCGCAGCAGAAGCCAACTGGCTCTGCGGATAGAAGCCGGACTGATGCAGCCAGTAAAAGAGGTCTTTTTCCTCTGCGGCGGCTTCCGCGTCCAGCGTAGACCATACGCCGTTTTCATAGCTGTCACCGACGAAGCCGCGCAGATAGAGCGTCTGCGCCGTGTCTGCCGTGACAGACAGGATGGTGTCCGTGCTTTCTGTCTTCACGACCGGTTCGGACAGATCGCCTTCCGGCAGAACTTCTTCCGCTTTTTCGTAGCGCCAGTGGTGCAGGCTGTCCTTTGCGCTCTGCGAAAGGGCCTGCATTGTGCCTGTTTGCAGGAAAATCGCAGCTATGCCCGCCACGATCACGCCCACGAGCAGGAAGCTCGCCGCCGAGACGGCGTTTTTGTTTTTCTGCCATGTCAGCATCAGAAGAGCAATCGCTGCCGCTGCAAGGAGCAGGAAGTCCGGCTGCACAAACGCTGCCGCTACACTCAAGGCTGCTAATAGAACCGCCGTCAATGTCGGTACGCGCGAGAGCACGACACTCATCATCGCAAGCAGAAGGCCCGCCACGATCCCGGTCAGCCAGAGGCTGGTGCCGTCCGTTTCGGCAAGCGGCAGGAGGATACCTTTTTCCGCCGCCCAGAGGTCACGCAGCGTGTTCCATGCCGCGCCGAAGCCGTTCAGCAGCGGATTTCGTGCAAACAGGACAACGAGCAGCAGTGCCGCCAACAGAATGGGGAACAGCAGCTTCGTTTTTTGGAAATGCCGGATGATTGCGGCTGCAATGCAAGTCAGAATACCCGCGCCCAGCAGCCAGAGCATTGCAGAGAAGCCGCTTACCGTGTAACAAACTGCGGCAAGCGCGAGGAAAATCAAGACGCTGGCAAGGAGGTCAAAGAGTACGCTTTTCTTGCTGCTTTCCCGATAAACTCTGGCCCGCAGGCCGGTCAGATTCTTTTGTTTCATATCCGGCCCTCCTTACAGTTCCAGCTCGGAGAGCTGCGCAGCGTAGTCGCTCTCGTTGAACTGCTCGCCGCAGACAAGCGCAGTCAAGCGGCCAATCGAGGAAAGCTGCTCCGTTTCCGCCTGCTGTTCGCCGGAAACGTAAATCAGGTGAGACCAGCTTCCGGCGGGGACCTCTTGGAGAAGCAGCGACGCGCCGCTGACGCCTGTTGCCGCTTTTGCCGTGAACAGACGCGGAAGCAGACCGATGAGGTCGTCCATGTCCCGAATCTGCTGGAACACGCAGCGGCCGGTATCTCTTTCGTTCCAAGCGACCGTAAACTGCACAGACTGAGAGAGAAGGTTCCGGCAGACGGAAACGACGATCTCGGCTTCCGCGTCGGTGCGGGCGGCAGTGGGGGTTTCCTCTGTGCGCTCCCAGAAAACCGCCGCAGAGCGCGTGATCGGCAGCGACGGGTCTTTTACAATAAGCTTGCCATATTTGTGACTGAGCTTCCAGTGGACTTGCCGCTGGCTGTCGCCGGGAACGTAATCGCGGATTTGGAACATCTCGGACAGGTCATAGCCGGGACGCTCGTTGGAATAATCCTCGGTATCGTCGATGTGCGCCGCAGCGGGAGACAGCATCAGCGTCTGCAGGAACGTATCCGGCTGCACGACGCAGGCCCCGTGCGCGTCAGGCTGCGTTTTCACGCCGATGAGGCCGAAGCAGTCATACAGACGGGCAGATTCCACGGCCAGGCGAATGCGTCCGCACCACGGGCTTTGCAGAGAAATCTTCATTGTCCGCCTGCCCTTCGGCCAGATGCCGCTGCTCACATTTACGGTCTGCGGCTCACCGTTCAGCTGGTTCTCCAAGCGCACACGGCAGGAAATCTGGCAAATTGGGAAAACAGTCGGGTTCTGCACGGTCAGCTCTGCCGTGCCGCCCTCGCCCTTGCGGAGATTCACAGGCAGCCTGACCGTCAGCTTCAGCTTTTTCGCCGCATACAGGTTCATTGGCAGGCACAAAAGCGGCAGCAGCACCATGCAGGCGGCAAGGCCAAGCGCGATGGGGCTGGCTGTCTGGACGGTGAGAGCAAGAAGCCCCAGCGTCAGCAGCAGCCAGACGAATTTTCGTACTATTTTCATTTTTTCAGCACCGGCATATCCGTTGTCTTGAGGATCTCGGCCAGAACGGATTCCGGCTTTTCCTCCATCATGCGGGCCTTGCTGTTCAGCATCAGACGGTGGGCACAGACATCCGGGAAGATCGCCGCGACGTCCTCCGGCATGACGAAGTCACGTCCATTGAGATACGCATACGCCTTTGCCATCCGGCAGACCGCCAGCGCACCGCGCGGGCTGACGCCGAGTGCGACCTGCGGATGGGTGCGGGTCTTTTCCACGAGCGTGGTCACATAGTCCAGAACGGCGTCGCGCATATCGACTTTTCGCACGTCCTGAACCAGTCCCAGCAGTTCTTCCTTGTTGACCACGGCATAGGCCCGGTCAAGGGGGTTATCCACATGGCGGTCGCGGAGAATATTGACGCTGCTCTTGTGGTCGGGGTAGCCCATGCTGACACGAATCAGAAAACGGTCAAGCTGGGAGTTCGGCAGCATCGTCGTACCGGCAGAACCAACCGGGTTCTGCGTGGCGAGGACGATGAAGGGATTCGGCAAATCATACGTCTTGCCGTCCACTGTGACCTTGTGCTCCTCCATGGCCTCCAGCAGCGCGGACTGCGTCTTGCTGGAGGTACGGTTAATTTCGTCCGCCAGCAGCAGATTCGTCATGATCGCGCCGGGCTTGTAGACGAACTCGTCCGCTTTTTTATCATAGACCGAGAAGCCGATGATGTCTGACGGCACGGTGTCCGACGTGAACTGCACACGGCGCGTCTCCAAGCCCAGAACCTTTGCAAAGGCCATGGCTGTCGTGGTCTTGCCGACGCCCGGCACGTCCTCCATGAGAACGTGGCCCTGCGCCAGAATGGCCATTAGAATTTTCTCGACAATTTCATTCTTGCCGACGATGACGGACTCGATCTCCTGTAAAATCTCGTTGATTTTTGTATTCATAGCAAGCTGCTCCTATTCGTTATTTTTTATGTCGTTATCCTTCTCCGCCGGTGTCTCCGCTGCCGTCGTCTCCGCTGTCAGAGCCTCCGCCGGGATCGCCGCCAGCGCCGCCGCTGCCGGAATCATCTCCACCGTCGTCACCACCGGGGGTATTTCCGCCGTCATCGCCGCCGGGATTTCCACCGTCATCACCGCCCGGATTCGGGCCGGGAGACGCGGGTTCCGGTTCGCCGCAGGCACAGAAGCCATTGGCGTAGGTGTGCGCTTCGTTTTCGGTCAGGACTTTCTGACAGACGCTGCATATCACTTTATGCGTGCCGTCGCCATTGTTCACATATTGCTTATGTTCCTCACAGACGTGACTGCCGTACCCGCAGACCGAGCAGGCACCGTTTTCGCCCTTCTGGTCGTGCACCTGTTTGACAGACAATCTGCAATCTTTGCAATAGAGCGTATGTCCGTCCGCATCTACTTCGGAGCCATCCCAGCGGAATTCACCGATACCATTGCAGGCGCTCATATGCAGCATCTTGCACTTATCGCATACCCAGTCGTATTCGCCTTCTACGTAGTGGTGCTCCGCTTCATTGATATGCGTACCGCAGTTTTTGCACTTCTGATAATGTTTTGCACCGTCAGAATACCAAACGTCCCCAATTTCATGCTCCAGCGGTTCAGGTTCTTCTGTCTCCCGCTTTGCATGGCAATCCTGGCATTCATCCGTTCGGATACCGCCGTGTTCACAGCTTGCTGTGTTGCTGATTTCCTTCCAGATATGCGGTTCTTCCTTTTTGTATCCGCAGTCGTGCTGGCATGTGATGATGTGTACCTCGGAATTTTCTTCGCTCGTGTATTGAAGCACATGCGGCGCGGGATCGCCAACATTCTTTCCGCAGTCCCCGCAGACCAGCGCGCAGGTTCCGTTCTCCTGATCAACATACTTCTGGTGATTCTTTGGGTGCGTACAGGGATTCTCCAAGCCGCAGCGCTTGCAGATCTGTTTTGTTATACCGTCCGTTGTAACAGCTTGCAGATCGTGGTGCGGTTCTTCGGACCAGCGCCCGCCGCCGTAGTAGGTCACGCAGTAGCCGACAGAGTTTCCGCGCCCCTGTCCATTTCCGATATCCCAGCCATAGGCCAGCGTATAGCGCAGCGTCAGTGTATCTCCCGGCTTTAGGTCGGCCTTATCCATGCCGTAGGACGGATAAGTTCCGTTAATTTCATATTCCCAGCCGGAACCTTCCGTGAAATCCAATTCGCCGAGACTGCTGCTTGCGTCATTCAGGCTCAGGCTGTTGCGGTAGATGCAGCGCCAGAGGATGTCCAGATTCGTACCTTCGCCAAACTGCGCGTCAATTCTGGCAAAGTTCTCCTCCTCCGTACCGCTCCATGAGCCGCTGATCGCATTGGCGCGCATACCAAGGCCGCTTGTATCGTCCAAACTTCTCAGGTAGAAATCAGGGCCGAACGGATCGTTGCACTCCGCGCGCCAGCCGAGGCTTCGTTCAGCCGTTCCGAATGGCTCCGGCGCCGTATAGCCCCAGACCGCTTTTGCAACTGCGCAGGACGCCGGTTCACCGGCAAGGACATCACAGGTGATGGACGAAGAACCGAGTCCGACGACGCCCATGTCGATCACGATCGTCGCCTCGCCGAGCTTTTCGCCGCTGCTTGCGCGTTCGCCGCGGAGCAGGATCGTTTTCTCGCCTTTATTGCCGAAGGCGTCCTCGGCACTGATCACAAGTGTATGCTCGTTTGTGTCTCCCTTTTCCGGATTACTCGGCGTCACCTTGAACTGCTGCCAGCTTCCGCCCGCAACGCCGGTAAAGATGCACGCTTCATCATCCATCTTTACACTCAGCTTGGTGTCCGTTCCGGTATACAGGATATACGTTTTGTTCTGCTCGGCATCCTCGCTCCAAGCGCGGAGCTTAAAGGTCAGCATCTGTCCGTTTGCGACGCTTTCGACACCCTCCAGATCGCACTCGATCTTTACCTCCTGATCACCGCGGTGCTTATACGGGATGCTGATGATAAACGTGTATTCTTCGCCCGCGCCGGAGGCTTTGATGGTAAACGTATTTTCGCCCGTTTTGCCATCCTCGGCCAGAAGCAGCGTCACGCTGCCGGTGGGCGCTGTGAGTGTCTTTGTGCTGAAATCGCCCGACTGATAGCAGGTGACGGAGGTGATCTCAATGCCAGACGTGTCCTCGCCTGTGAGCCGCAGCTCGTAGCCAAGACTCCCGTCCGTCAGCTGATTGTCATAGACATCTTCCGCATGGACGGTCTTCCTGTTTTCGCATTTCAGAACACACGGCTTCGCCGCACCATCTTCCATAACGGTATACGCCATTTCAAGCGAAACGTCGCTCTGGTAACGGATCGTGACCGCGAAATTCACTGTGCGCTCCTTGACCTTCGCGGCCACGAGGGCCGTATAGGTCGCGCCGCTGTCCGTGGCTTCCAGCCGCACGGAGCCGCTGCCCGTGCTCATAGCCGCCCCGTTGAAGCTGGCGCTTGTGATCTGCGCGTCCTGTGCGCTCCGACCAGTCAGACCGAGCTTATACAAAAGCTCACTGTTATTGATCTGGTTATGCTTGATGGTCAGCGCCGCGCGCTTGTCCGCATCGCAGAGAACGTTCTGCGCCGTGACGGACTTTTCGTACCATGTAAATTGCAGCTGGAGATCGAGACCATCCTCATACGTTACGACGAACGTATAGCTGATGGTCTGCCCCAGCACCTCGGCGGTCACGGCGAGATAATAGGTTTCCGTGTCCTTGCCGTCCGCTGCGGCCATCTGAATTTCGCCGGATTCCGAAAGCGTTCCGCGTTCGCCGTCCGTCGCCCAGTATTCCGCCGTGCGGATCGTTGCATCATCCGCGTTTTCGCCGAGGAATTGCAGCGCGTATGCGAAATTTCCGTCTGTCAGCGTGTCGCTCTTGACCGTGCGATTGACCGAGCCGTTGGCCGGGCAGGTGGCCTGACCGTTGGGTTGCCATGTAAGCTGCAAATCGAGGTCAATGCCGCTTTCCAGCCGCAGAACGAACGCGAAATTCACGTCTGTCTCCACGGTTTCGCCCTTCTGGTTCTTTTGCGTCGCATGAGCTTGTACGGTCAAGATATAGTTCTGGAACTCTGCGCCGTCCGGCAGCGTCATGTCCAGCACGCCGCGCGTATCCGCTTTCTGTGATACGCCGTTGCCCACGGCGACCTGCACATCGGTGATCTTGGCATCTTCCGCGTCGAGGCCGGTGAGGTTCAGTTCATAGCGCAGTCTGCCGCGGTCGAGCTGGGCCAGTAAGACACGCTTGCCGACAGAGTCTCCGGGTGCGCAGACCATGGAGCTTGCCTGTGAGCCGTACTTGTACCACGTCAGCAGCGCACCGAGGTCAAGTTCTGTTTCCGGCAGATCCTCGTCTGTTTCGCCGGTGTCTCCGGCTTCCTCGCCCTCGTCGCCCTTGTTGGAATCCGTGTTCGTACCGATGGCGGCATCGGCTAGGACTTCCTGCTGGGGCTTCGATTCCGGCTGCTGCTCCGGCTGGGTATCCTGTCCCTGCTCCGTCTGGTTTTCCGTTTCCTCCGAATCGAACTGCTCCTGCTCGCCGGTCAGCTCGCTATCGGCGCTGCCGCCGGAACCGGCTGCGCCGGTGCTCTCGGCTTCGCCGTTTCCGGCGTGGCCGGGCGCTTGTCCCGCTTGCAGGACGGTGATCTCCTGCGGCGCGGCTTGCAGGATGGGATTATCCGGCTCGACCGACCGCATGCCCATGAGCGGCAGACAGATACTCAGCAGCAGCGCGCAGACGAGCACGCCGCAGCCGGCCTGCTGCGCCCATGGGAACCTTTCAAAGAATTTTTTCATGTGTGTTCGCCCTCCGGGAAAAGGGCTTCCCCCTTCAAAAAGTCTGCTTTTTGTGCAGTTTATTCGTATGTACAAACTTCTCTTAAACGCACGAATAAGCCGCACGGTTCCCCACGCTTTCGCGTGGGGAACCGCCCAGCTTGGGGTGGTTATCCAATATTCAATTCAGAACGTTGGACTGCGTGTTTCATTTTGCGATTTTTTCCATGAAGCGCATGAGGATGGTCGCGACCTGTGCGCGGGTGGCGGAGCCCTGCGGGTTCAGCTTGCCGTTCGAGCCCTGAAGGAGTCCTTCGGCGACTGCCCACTGCATGGCCTCTGCCGCGTATCCGCTGACCTTGTCCGCATCGGAGAAACCGGTCAGGGCGGCGGATTTGCTCACGTCGTAACCCTTCTGCTTCGCGTAGCGGTACAGGATCGTCGCCAGCTGCTCACGGGTGATAACGCCCGGCATGTTGGTGCCGTCCGAAATGCCATTGTCCATGGCCCACTTCTGGCCTGCCGCGTACCACAGCGCACCGGAGGTGTTGACACCCTCGACACGGGCGAGGATCGTGACGATCATGCCGCGCGTCGTATTTGCGTTCGGGCTGAAAGCATTGGAGGACGTGCCGTTCATGAGGCCCTTTTCATGGACATAATTCACAGCTTCCTCGTACCAGCTTCCAGCCGGAACATCAGTGAACGAGGAACCCGTGGTGGGCTTGTCGTTCTTCGGCTTGCTCGGCGTGACGGGGAGAACCGGCGTACCGCTGCCTTCCGTCAGCAGGTGATAGATTCTTTCCGCCTCGGCCAGCTTGTCCAGCAGCTCCTGCGGGAAGGTCTTCAGCTGATCCGCCGACAGTCTGGATACAGCTGCCTTCGCCGCATTGATCGCGTCGCCGCTATTGATGGTCACGGTACCGATGGCGTTGATCTTCTCGACAGCGTCGTTCCAGATCAGCGTATCGGCAGCCTCGATCAGCTCGTCCATCTTTCGGGTTTCCGCGACGGAGAGGCTCTCATACAGGTCAGAATTCTTCTTGATCTCCTCGTATGTACGCTGGGCGCTGCGGATCTCCTCCACATCGTCGAGCGTTGCCTCAGCCGGTCTGGGAAGCGACTTGACCGTCGCCTTGAACTCCTTGAGCTTGCGGTAGCTCTGTACCTTCTCAAGCAGCTTTTCCAGATTCTCGACAGCATCTTTATTGACCTTAGCCTGCTGCTCGGATTGCAGCTGCTTGTACGCAGCCTCTGCCGCAGCGATCTGCTTTTCGTACTTTTCGTAGTTGGTAAAGTCGATGGTGTCGGCCTGCGGGAGCTGCTTCAGCTGATCTTCGACCACCTTGTAGCTGCCGCTGGCAGAGAGCACTCTGACCACATACCACGTGCCGTCGTTCGACTGCGTGTTGCCGGCCTGATTGTTCATGGTGGGCCAGCCCTTGATGCCGCAGCCGATGTAAATCGTGTCGCCCGCGACGACGGGGATGGACTCGGTGCGCTTGTAGAAGCTGCTGCCCTCGGTGTTGGACGTGACCTTTTCGTTCAGGAACGTCTTCACGAGGAAGTTCTTGTTCGCCGCCGTCGGGGTCACCGTCAGGTTCGAGCTGTCGCCGTCGATGACGAGCGTGTAGGTATAGGTGCCGCCGCGCTTACCGGGTTCAAACGTGGTGGTCAGGCGCGGGTTGCCATCGCCGTCGAACGTCAGCGATTTGAGCGTCGTGTCAGAGTTGCTCCACGTGCCGCCGACATCTTCGCCAAGACCCACGGAGGTGTACTTGATGCTGATGATATCGCCGTCCGCCAGCTTGCCGTTTTTCACGGAGAAGCTGGCAAAGCCCTCGTTGGTGAACCAGTCGTTGAGCGTACCCATCCAGCCGGACTGCTGGCCGCCGGTGAATTCGGCAAGGCTGTAATCGCCGTCGGTAATGGTGGAAAGATAGGTGATGTCGAAATCATACGTCCCGTCGCCATTGCCGCCGGTGCCGAGCCATGTGCAGTTCGCTTCCGTGAGTGCGCGGAGCAGAACGGTCATCATGGTGTCGTTTTCGCCAAGCGGGTAATTCTTCCGTTCGAGCCAGTACTGATCCTCAGGTCTGTAGAAGTGTTCGAGCGCGGCTTTGTTCTCGCCCTCGGCGCTGCTGCCGTCGTTCGTGTAGTTCTGGACGCTGACGGTCACAGTACCGACCTGCGCGCCGGGCGTAAAGGCATTGCCGTTCGTGACGTCGTTGACCTTCTTCCAATACTCGCCTGTTTCGTATTCCCAGCCCTTGATCTCGGCGCCGGTATTAACGTCGTTGGCTGCGTTCGCCATGTTCTTGAGCACGGTTCTGCGCGCCTCGCCGACGGCTTCGACGGTCTTGGCGTTCTTGATTTTCTCAATGCCAGCTTCATATGCAGCGTAGATCTGCTCGTACTTCGGATGCTCTGTGCCGTAGCCGTCGAGCGCGGTCTTGGCTGCGGCCAGCGCGCTGTCTTTCGCAGCGGTGATCTCGTCGGCGGAGCCGCCGGCGGGAACCCACGTCACCGTGGCCACCACGTTGTCATACGGCATGGTGAAGTACTTGAAGCTCCGGAGGATACGGCTGGCCTTGACGTCCGTGCCGTAGTCCGACCAGTCAAAGGTATCAAGGCTGCGGTCGGCGATGTCTTCCTCGGCGAGACCGGAGAACGTGATGCCGCGAAGCTCGTACTCGTTGTCATTGACGTAGAAGTGCGGAACCTCGGTGGTGTTCGTGCCCTTGACCCAGTGGTCTTCGATGCGCCACGCAGCGCCGGTGTCAGTGATGGCGTAGTCGTTGCCCGGAACGAGATACGGGAAGTTTGTCTTCACGCTCGCATCCGTCAGCGGACGGCCATTCTTGTCGTCCTTGCGCGCGCCGCGAATCTGGAAGTAGGTGGCGTAGGTCGGGTTCGCGCAGAAGTAGACGTCCGTACCAACGTCGACCGTCGTCACTTCCTCGTAATTGACCTTCGTCTGGCTTGTGTTCACCTTGTTGAAGGTAAACAGCCCCGCCATCCTCGTGCCGCCGGTGGTGCCGTTCGTGCCGTCGACGACGCGGTGCTCCTGAAGCCACTTGATCATGGCTTCCAGACCGCCCTTGTCTTCTTCCGGCACAGCAGAGAGGTCATACGCCACCGTCAGCGTGTAGTTCTTCGCGCCGCCAGCTGCCAGTCCCTCGCGCGCGGCGAGAATCTCGTTGTAGCGCTTCGTTTCCTGCACGCTGAGCTCGTCGCGCTGATACTGCGTCATCGCGTTGTAGTAGCTCTCGAGCTGGTCGATCAGCTTGACAGCCGACGCGTCGAGCTTCGTCAGATCTTCGGGGAAGCGCTTCATGAGCGCCCGGAAATCGGCGAGGTTCTTCGCGTTCGTGTCCGCGGCCTTGCTCTGGAGCGCCTCGATGCCGGACTTCGCAGTCAGCTGCGCCGCGTAAGCGGAAGCAGCGTCCTCCGCCGCGTCGATGCCGTCCATGCCGGTCTTGTAGAGCGTTTCGATCGTCTGCCAATCAGCCTCCGTGAAGCACTCCTTCGGATAGTCCGGATTCTCGTATGTCTTTTTGAGCTCTGCCCGCAGATCGTTCTTGATCTTCGTGAGGTCTGCCTGTGATTCATCGACCTCGGCGTAGATCAGGATCGCGCCGCCGTTGACGAACGCCGCGTCGTCGCTGTCGAGGTTATAGACGTTGATGAGCTGCCAGCCCGGCTGATAGACGGTCATGGTAAGCGTGCCGTCCGCGCCGGTCTTGAGCTTCGTGTCGGTCAAAATCTCGGCGTTGACCACCGATTCATAGTCGTCCACGCTCATGCTGCGGAAGACGTATGCACCCGCGGTGGGCTTTGCTTCGTCGTCTGTCATGTGGGCGGGCATGGCTGCCTTTGAGGTCGCCGTCAGCGTGAACGGCACGCCGACGACCGCCTTGTACGCGCCGGTGGTCTCGTCCTTCTGAAGGTTCGTCGTCAGCGTCTGATAGCGGATCTTGTCGGTCACGCGGCCAAGCGCCATCGGCCAGAGGTCTTCGCTGATGTTGACCATCGTCGGCATCTGCACGCGCACAACGGTCACTTCGTCGCCGTCGTGGAGCTTAAATGCCTGATACTCGCTGGCGTTCAGGTAGTCCAGATAATACTCGCCCGGAGCAGACCAGAAAGCCAGCGTGCCGTTGACGTAGACCATCAGCTGGCTTCTGGAGTTGACACGCCAGACCTTCTCATTCTTGAAGCTGTTCGTCAGAAGACCTCCGATGGTCGTTCCTGTTGGAACAGTCAGCTTCTGGGTACGAGGGGTGACACGATGCGTAAGACCTGTCGGCTGCTTGGCAGCCAGTTCATCGGTCAGCGAAACACGCACGGTGATCTCCGACTTCGGAACGAGACTGAAATACGCCGTGCGGACTTTGTTGAACGCCTGCGACTGGAGCGCGATCTCGTCCGTGCCCATGGTAGTGGTGAACGTGCCGTGCTCCTTTGCGGTGTCCAGCGCTTCCTTGCGTGCTGCTGCGTAGTTCTGCCAGCTCTCGCTGGTATAGTCGGCCTCTTTCAGCGTGTCGTAATAGCCCGCGTAGAGCGCGATACCGGCAAGTGCGTTCTCGCTGCCGGGTTTAAGCGTGCTCCAGACACGAGTTTTCAAATTCTTCGCCGCGTCTTGAAGCTCTTTTACCAGCGCGTCCACAGCCTCCTGCGGATGCTTGGCGGAGCTGTTTTCCTCCGTTGCTGTGACGTTTCCTTCCGCGTCCTTCGTGAACAGACTGTCATACAGATTCTGTGCGTCTGTTCTCTTGCGGTAGAACGCAGCCCAGCTGTTAGTGGAGTATTCCTTCTCGTCAAGGTCGCTATAGAGCGGCAGCGTCTCATGAAGTCCAGTCGGGTTGACTTGAGACGTCGGGATCAGGTTCGCGATGGCTTTGGACAGCGCGCTGTCCGGATCTTTCTGCTCCAGCGTTTTCGCTGCCGCGTCCACGGCACCCTGTGCTGCTGATTTATTGTCGTACACAGCTTGCGCCGCGTCCACGATTACCTGCATTTCATTCCAAAATCCGGTTTTGCTCTCCGTCTTGCCGTTGTAGCGGTCATCAGAAGTATAGTATCCGGAGGTTGGAACTGCGTCGAGTGCTTCTTCCAGCTTAGATTTATCGACATTTGCATCAGCTGCCTGATAGCATAGGATAGCAATCAAATCATCATTTGCAGCAAATGCACGGATCATATAGAATGAATAATTCATCCATTTTGCAAATGATGTTTCTTGGGCTAATGGTGGGTCGTAAATCAAAACCGGCGAATTATAAGATACGTCTTTCAGCGTGAACGTAAGCGCGTTTCCATCATAGCTATAATCGTCCGTATCCAAATCTGGCGCGTCATAGTCGTCATCGCCAAGAGGCGTAATTGCATAAGGAACGTCTTGAGAAAAGCCTCCTGCTATCTCGATGGTAACAGCTTCTGCTTCCTTGGAAACTTCGACGATATAAATATAGCCGCCATAAACGCCGTTTTCCTTAAATCCCAGTACGCTATCCTTTAACGTCCCGCCGGTGCTTGTAACGCTGGCAGTTGGAATTGTATTAACAGCAAAGGTCGGCGCAATGCAACTGAAAAGCATTGCTACGCACAGCATGATAAAAATGGGCAGGCGGGCAAATTTGCCCGCCTGTTTTAAGGTTCTTAAGTTGGTGCTCATTTCTTCTGGAGATTCAGGTAAGTAACGTACGGCGCAGCTTCACCATTCTGAACAATGATCTGTACCTTCGTTCCCGTACGCGTCGGCGTAATCGTGGCAGAAGTAGTTGCAACGCCATTGATGTAGACATAGCCAGTACCAGTTACATTCACGGTATAATCACCGCTCTTTTTGCTGAGAGGCAGAATGCCGCCATTCGTTGTCGTTACTGTGCTTCCGTCCACACTGATTGTCGGGGTAGCCGCCGTTTCCGTCGTGCTGCCTGTGCAGGCCGCAACGCCGCAGACCTCAGTAGAAATTTCACCGAAGATGCCGTTCATCTGTGCCATGCCGGTGTAGATACGCACATATCGGATCGAGTCCAGATTGGCCGGTGTGCCGTTGGACTTGACTGCCCATGCAATGTCGATGGGGTCGCCGCCGCTCGTGCCCGCAACCTTGGTATCATAGTCGCTGCTGCTGGTGAAGGTCTGATACGGGTTGTAGGCGATGGTGCCGCCGAGCGTCTTGTTCGGATGCACGTCGCAGTAGCCGAAGCCGATCTCCGCCGTCTTGTTCGTGCCGGGGTAGTTGGTCAGAAGCGTGCCGGTGAAGGTGAGCTTGTCGGTAACGCCATTGCTGGCCAGCATTCTGCTGATGAACGGCAGCTCATCCACCTTTGCCATCGCCGCGCGGGGGCCGTAGGTGACGAAGTAGTTCGCGTTCAGCGGGAACCAGCTGTGGTTGTGGAAGGTGTTGGTCGTGACTGTGCCCGCCGCGCCGTTGAGCGTGTAGCTCACGGGGGCCAGCGTGCCAAGGTTGCTGCCCGGCGCAGTGATGGCAGCATCCTCCGTAACGCTGGGGTTGTTGTAGGTGATGGTCGAGTTCGGGGTACTCTTCGTGTAATACATCGAGCCCGCGATGTCGTACCACGTCTGACCGTCCTTGGAGACCTGGATGCAGCCCGCCTCGGAGTTGCCCCAGAAGGCGTTGCCATAGACGATGAAGTCCGCGCCGTAGGGATGCGTGGGGTCGTCCGCGATCTGGTTTTCAAACTTGTAGACCGCGTAGCCGCCGAAGAAGCCGAGGGACATGCCCGTCGAGGAGTTGCCCTTGAGCGTACCCGCGCTGTCATACGCGTCGCCCCAGCCTCCGGTGGTCACGCCCTCGTTGACGAACTGCGCGGGCGCAGGCAGGTAGGCGTACAGCTCCGTGCCGGCCGCCGTCGTGCCGCCGTTGGGCTGTGCGCAGTTGAACGTTGCCGAACCGATATTGCCCGTGCCGGTGACGGTCACGGTGGAAGCCGAGGTCGTGGGCAGAACGACGACACCGTAATTCGTCGTGGTGCTCTCGACGTAGTTGCCGTCCTCGTCGGTCACATAGCTGCCATCGGCGTTCTGGGCATAGGCCCAATGGAACGAGCCGCCGTTGCTGACGGTGACGCTGGCCACATTTGTGCGGTTGCTGGCGATCAGCGAGAAACTGAACGGATAGTAGCCGTTGTCGGCGTCGCTCAGGATGTCGAGGCCGTCGAAGTACATGCCTTCGATGTCATAGTCAACCGATACGCCAAGGCCATTGCCGATGGCGTAGTCAGTCTCTTTGCTGTTGACAGCTGCGAACGCGCTTACGCTCAAAGCGAAGAGCATCACAACTGTCAAAAGGATTGCGATGAACTTTTTCATTACGTTCATTCCTCCTAAAGTTGTTGTTCCCCGGTTCCATTTTGCCCGCGTGTCCGGGAAATCCCGCGCGGAAACGCACATTCTTTTTCCGCTTCTCCCGTGCGCCGAAGAAGCGTTTTTATTTAACGGCTCCCGACTAAGCCGCTAAATGCCTGTTCATGCGCTGCAAATCCAGTATCGTTTCCTGTGCTCCCACGCGCCCGATATGGTGACCACGTTTTCAGCTCCCTTGGCGCGCTCCTATCGTCGCGGCGCTTCCCCGGAAGCAGTATCCTTTCCTGCTGCAGCTATTCAGTTGTCGGCGCGTATCGCCTTATTGAGACGGGCGAAGGCCCGCTAGATTCTTTTTGGGGGTTCCCCGGCTCTGCGTTCCCATTTCAGAGCCGGGGCCTTGCGTCTGTGACGCACAAGGAAGCGAATCTCAGGGGGATGAGACGCACATCTATCTGCAAATCTGTCCGTTTCAGATTGGCATACAATCGTTCTTGGCTCTCCCTCCGGGAGAGCTGTCACCGCAGGCGACTGAGAGGGTCTGCTGCCTGTTACCCTCTCCGTCCTCGCTGCGCTCGGCCACCTCTCCCAAAGGGAGAGGCAAGGAGCCGGCTTTTACTTGGCTTTCCGTTCAGCCTTTTCTTGCCGCATTTTTTCTTTGTTCGCAGCCTTCTTCTGCCGCTTTTCCAGTATATCCTGTTCCCGCTGGCGTTCGTATTCCTGCTGGAAGAGCATGGTCTTCTCCAGCGCGGGCGTACTGCGCTTTGCCGCAAGCTCTCTGCTCACGCCGATCGCTTCAAGCGCATTTACCCATCCGCGGAACCGCAGTTCAATAAAATCGCCGCCAATTATTTCTGTCCTGCCGGGGATGTGCCGCAGCTCCGCCTGCTGCCGCCGCAAATATGCAGCCAGCTCTTGCGTCGTAGCATTTTGATATTTCAGAACAAACTCGATGTTCCTGTGAGACAGCGCCGTATAGGTGCGTTGGGTCAAAACTTTTTTAAGCGCCGCCATATTTTCCTCATACGTTCTGTTCGGATTCATCGCTGCACCTCCCGTTCAGAAGATGCCGCGTCCTTCGCTGCAAGCCGTCTCAATTCGATCTCGCATAAATCCTGAACGATCTTGCGGTCACGAAAATGTGGCGGTTTTTTGATGTTTGTGGTTTTTCCGGCATAAAAGGAACGGATTGCAGCTTGCCATGAGCCGAAACGGTACTCAATATACTCGCCGCCGATCACCTCGACCATCGCGGGCGGGTGTCCAATGTCCTCCATGCAGGATTTCAAATATGCAGTTAGCTGCTCCAGCGTATCGTGCTGGTGTTCGATGATGAATTGCACATTTTTGTACGCAATGACACGCTCAATGCGGCCATAGTTGATCTGGTCCAGATATGCTTGCCGTTGCTGCTCATTCATCGCAGATGATCCTCCTATCGAATTTTACGCAAAAAACAAATCATCCCGCTGACGCGAGATAATCCGATTGCTTCAAAACAAAAAACACCGATTTGCTTCAACTTTAGAAGCAAATCGGAGCCCTGTTCCGAAATACCGATAGGATCATCGTGCTATCTACCCTTTGTTTACCAACTTCTGCACGTAACAAGATCATAAAACAGGCAGCATCTCATGCAGGCGAAGAAAAGCGATTCTCCTGACTTGGACTATGGACGCAGGTCGCGTCCGCGCTCTGTTTCCTACCTTCTCACGGGATTTTCTCCCGCAATGGCGACCTTTCGGCCACATAGCTTGTTGGTGTAACGCTGTCTTTCGTTTCCTCCAAGCTACTTTAGAAACTTGCTCATCCTCACAGTTCCGGGCGAGTAGATTTATTGCTCTTTCATTGCAGACTATAAGGCGAGAGATAACCTGCAATTACAATTCTTCGTTGGCAAACATATTAAATTGTCAAAATTCTGCCATTCTTCGTATATGCTGGCATAGTTGTGACGCCCTGCCTGCACATACAAAACATGACGGTTTCGGCTTCATAAAGTTCTGCAAATTTACGAAGTCCTGAAAACACAATAATATCTTAATTTCTGACACCATTATACAATAGCGTTGCAAAAAGTCAATGCGGTTCGGTATCAAAATATTGATTATTTGCGTCGTTTCCGCAAAGATCAATCGGTATCAGACGATGCAGAATACTTCTTGCAAGTAGCGTGTCTGTATGCCGTTTCCTGATCTCAACGCCGAAGACAGAAAGCAGCATCCGCTGCATTCCGATGTGTCCAGAAGTCCTAGCTGAGCTGGCTGGACTGATTGCTATTTTGGACACGCTCTATGATACGCCCAGTCCGACAATTGACGGCTACACAGATTTTATCTTTCGGAACCGCTATGGAGACCTACTGAATCCCCACAGTCTGAATCGCGCGATTGAACGAATCATCCGAGACTACAACGCGGAGGAATTGAAGCTTGCCGAAGAGGATCAGCGATCGCCTCTATTGCTTCCACACTTCTCCGTTCACAGTCTGCGGCATACGTTCTGCACGCGGATGTTTGAAGTCGAGTCCAATCACAAGGCGATCCAAACAATTATGGGACACGCCGAGATCAGTACGACTCTGGATATTTATACACATATCACATAGGACACCCTCAAAAATTCGGTACAAAACATGAGTGCAAAAATCAAACTTTTCGGATAAGAAAAACTGGAATGCACAGGGCATCTGTGCATTCCAGCTTCATATTGTGTTATATTGAATTCCGAAAGTGTGTCAAAAACGTGTCAGATTGGGAATTTAATACATTTTAGCACCTGCGGGGATGTGCGGGTCGAGCATGAGGAGGTGGAGCTTTTCTGCGCCTTCCTCGTGGTGGACGGCGCTGATCAGCATGCCGCAGGAGTCGATGCCCATCATGGGTCTGGGCGGCAGATTCACGATGGCAACGCACGTTTTTCCAACCAATTCTTCCGGTTCGTAATATTCGTGAATGCCGGAAAGGATAACTCTATCCTCTCCAGTTCCGTCATCCAGCACGAATTTCAGGAGTTTTTTGGACTTTTTGACCGCTTCGCAGGACTTGACCTTGACGGCGCGGAAGTCGGATTTCGAGAACGTCTCGAAATCGACAAAGTCCTTGAACAGCGGCTCAATTTCGACCTTGGAGAAGTCGATAATTTCCTCCTTGGCGGGTGCTGCGGGAGCAGCTTCCGCCTTGGCGGCGTCCTTCTTCGGCAGATCCAGCGGCTTCATCGTGGGGAACAGGATGACGTCGCGGATGGTGTCTGCGCCGGTGAAGAGCATGACGGCGCGGTCGATGCCCATGCCCATGCCGCCCGTGGGGGGCATACCGTATTCAAGCGCGGTGAGGAAATCCTCGTCGAGCATTTCCGTCTCGTCGTCGCCGCGTTCGCGCTGCTCGACCTGCTTCATGAAGCGTTCGCGCTGGTCAATGGGGTCGTTCAGCTCGGAATAGGCGTTGCCCATCTCGCTGCGGCAGATGAAGAACTCAAAGCGCTCGGTCAGACGCGGGTCCTCCGGGCTGCGCTTGGTCAGCGGGCTGACCTCGACCGGGTACATCGTGATAAAGGTCGGCTGCACCAGATGCTCCTCGACCTTCTGGTCGAAGCAGGCGTAAAGCGCGTTGCCCCACGTCTTTTCGGCAGCCTCCGCCAGCTCGACGCCGACTGCCTTTGCCGCAGCAACGGCCTCTGCGTCGTCGGTGATCGCACCAAAATCAACGCCGACATATTGCTTGACGGCATCTACCATCGTCAGCCGCGGCCAGCCGGGGGTCAGATCGATCGTTTCGCCCATCCAGTTCAGCTCATAGGTTCCGAGGTATTTCTGGGCGAAGGTGGTGTAAACGCCCTCAGCGATGTCCATCATGTCGTGGAAATCGGCGTAGGCCTGGTAGAGCTCGACCGTGGTGAATTCGGGGTTGTGCTTGGGGTCCATGCCCTCGTTGCGGAAAATACGGCCGACCTCGTACACGCGATCCATGCCGCCGACGATCAGGCGCTTCAGAGGAAGCTCGGTCGCGATACGCATATACATATCGATATCGAGCGTATTGTGGTGCGTAATAAAGGGTCTTGCCGCCGCGCCGCCCGCGATGGTATTGAGAACGGGCGTTTCGACCTCGATATAGCCCATATTGTCCAGATAATCCCGCAGATGCTTGATGAACTGCGAACGGATGATGAAATTCCGCTTGACCTCCGGGTTCACGATCAAATCGACATAGCGCTGACGATAGCGCGTCTCCTTGTCGGTCAGGCCGTGGAACTTCTCGGGCAGCGGCAGCAGGGACTTGGACAGCAGCGTGATGGTCTTCGCGCGCACGGACATTTCGCCGCGCTGCGTGCGGAAGATCTCGCCCTCGACGCCGACGATATCGCCGATGTCGTATTTCTTGAAGCGGTTATATTCGGCCTCGTCCATTTCGTCCTTGCGGGCGTAGAGCTGGATGCGGCCTGTTTTGTCCTGCAAGTCGCAGAAGGACACCTTGCCCATGCCGCGCTTGGACATGAGACGGCCCGCAATGGAGACGGGCTTGCCCTCCATCTCGTCAAAATGCTCCTTGATCTCCTGTGCGGTCGTGGTGCTGACGAAGCGGGTGATGGCAAACGGGTCCATGCCCTCCGCCTGCAGCTGCGCGAGCTTTTCGCGGCGGACCTTGATCTGGTCGCCGAGGCTGACCTGCGGGGCCGCGTTCTGCTGATTCCTGTTTTCCTGTTCCATAGCTATCCTCTTTTTCTGATTCGTTACTTTTCAACCGTCAGGATCTTATACTTGAGCACGCCGATGGGGGCCTCAACCTCGACAATGTCGCCGACCTTGTGGCCAAGCAGCGCCTTGCCGAACGGGGAATCGTCGGAAATGCGGCATTCCATGGGGTTGGCCTCCTGCGAACCGACGATGGCGTAGAGTTCCTCGTCGCCCGTTTCCATGTCCTCGACCTTGATGGTGCAGCCGAGGCCGATCTTGCCCTCGGAGTCCTCTGTCTCGTCAATAATGACGGCGTGGGCGAGAATGTTCTCGACCTCGGCGATGCGGCCATAGAGCTTGGCCTGCTCGTTCTTGGCTTCGTCGTATTCGCTGTTCTCGGAGAGGTCGCCGAACGAACGCGCCTCCTTGATCTGCTCGGCGACTTCCTTTTCGCGGGTCGTCTTCAGATAAAAAAGCTCCTGCTCCAGTTCCTTGAGACGGAGCGCACTGATTTTAAATTCTTTTGCCATTTTACGATCGTTCCTTCCATAATCGATCGGGCAGAAAACGCCCGGTATTTACAGTGATTCAGCAGACATTATATCGGGCAAAGATAGGGATGTCAAGAGAGTTTCTGGGTGATTTCGCGGATTGCGGCCTGTAATTGTGCGTCATCCGCTTTTTCCAGCTGACCGTAGTAAAGTTTTGCGCCGTCCTCGTCGGAAAGGGCGATTTCAACGTCTGGCGTGATGCCGGTATCGGTCAGACTGCGGCCCTGCGGCGTGTAGTATTTGCCGATGGACAGGTTCAGCATGGAGCCGTCGGAGAGCGTAAAAGCCGTCTGGAAATTGCCCTTGCCGACCGTCTTCGTTCCGACGACCGTACCCCAGTCATATTCCTGGATCGCGGCGGCGAAAAACTCAGCCGCGGAATAGCTATCCTGATTGACGAGCACGGCCATGGGCAGGTCGATGCAGTCCGCGTCCGAGCGGTCGATTTGCTTCGAGCCCTGATAGTCCTCGCTCTGGAACAGAATGCCCTCCGGCAGTATTTTATCCAGTACCTTGACCAGCTCGTTTTTATATCCGCCGCCATTGTTCCGCACGTCGAAGATCAGCGCCTTCGCGTCCTGCGCGATCAGCTCGTCCATGGCGGCGTTTGTCTCCTCCGCGCAGCGGGTGTCGAAATTGGCGATCTTGATATAGCCGATCTGCCCGTCCAGCATTTCATACGTCGCAACAGGCGTCTGGATGCTGCGGCGCTCGACCGAAACGGGGAAGCTTTCCTCCCCGCGCAGGATCGTCAGCGTCACGAAGGTTCCCTCCTCGCCGCGCACCTTTGTGCGCGTCCCTGTCATGCCGAGGTCAAGCGTTTTTTCGCCCTCGACCTCGGTGATGATATCGCCGGTGAGCAGTCCGGCCTCCTCCGCCGGGCCGTCGGCGGTCACGGCCTCAATTCGCATTCCGCCGAGTTCTTTCTGCGCGGTGATGGTCACGCCGATGCCGACGTAGGCGTTCTGCATCTGCTCATCATAGCTGCTCTTTTCCTCGGCGGTCAGGTAATAGCTCCAGCGGTCGCCGGTTGCCTCGACCATGGCGGACGCGGCAGCATCGGCAAGCTTTTCTTCATCGTAATCGTCAATGAAGAACCGGTCAAGATACGCGCCGATCTCCGCCGTTTTGGCCTCGGCGGGTGTTTGCTCCCGGTACGTAAGCTGCATGGTCACGATAGCCGAGCCAAGGATCGCGACGGCAAATGCCAGCACAAGAATCAAACTTTTCTGCCATTTTTTCAAAATGGACACCAGCCTTTCTATGGAAATTTGCGGCGAATCCGTAAGCACGTTCCTGTTTCGACGTAGGGGCGGACGCCTTGTCCGCCCGCCGGGAGATGTTGCATCTGCATGAGAATTTGCGGCGAATTCGCAAGCGGTTCCCTATTTCGTTGTAGGGGTCGATGCCCACATCGACCCGCTGGGAAGTTACGAATTCGCCGCAGATTACCGTAAAAACGGTGCAATCTGCCGGGGCGGACAGAGTCGTCCGCCCCTACGCGGTGTAGTACGTATTCGCCGAAAGGGTTTCAGTTGTTCGGTTGTTTGCCGCAACCCCTCAGTCGGCTCCGCCGCCAGCTGAGCCTTGAGCGGTGCGTCACTTCTTGATCTCGTCCCAGTAGCGCTTGGCGGCCTGTTCGGTTTTGTTGTCGCCGTAGGTGTAATAGACGCGGTCTTTGATCACGTCGGGGAGATACTGCTGCCGGACCCAGTGGTTCGGGAAATTGTGCGGGTAGAGATAGCCCTGGTCGCGCTCGAAGCCCGTGCCGTCGGCGTGGACATTTTGCAGCTCGCGCGGAACGGGGCCGGTTCTGCCTGCCTTCACATCGGCGATGGCCGCATCGATGGCCATGCAGCCAGAATTGGACTTTGGGGCCGTGGCAAGGAGAAGAACCGCGTCGGCCAGCGGCAGACGCGCCTCCGGCAGGCCCAGCTGCAAAGCGCTGTCGACGCACGCCTTGACGATGGGAATCGCCTGCGGGTAGGCAAGGCCGATGTCCTCCGCCACGGAGCACAGGATGCGGCGGCAGGCGGACGGCAGATCGCCCGCCTCTAAAAACCGGGCCAGATAGTGCACGGCGGCGTCCGGGTCGGAGCCGCGGATGGACTTCATGAGTGCAGAAAGATCGTCATAATGATCGTCGCCGGATTTGTCGTACCGCATGGCCGAGCGCTGCGACACCTGCTTTGCGTCTGCCATGGTGAGCCTGACCACGCCGTTTTCGGGCCGCGTGGCCGTGTAGAGGAATTCGACGGCGTTGAGCGCCTTGCGGATATCGCCGCCGCAGGACTGCGCGATATGCTCCTTCACGCCGGGCTCCGGCAGGATGGTCACGCTGTCGCGCGCTTCGAGATAATTGAGCGCCCGGCTGACCGCGCGCTGCGCCTCGTCCTTCTCCACGGGCTTGAATTCAAACACCGTCGAGCGCGACAGGATAGCATTATAGACATAGAAATACGGATTTTCCGTCGTGGACGCGATGAGCGTGATCTTGCCGTTTTCGATGTATTCCAGCAGCGTCTGCTGCTGCTTTTTGTTGAAATACTGGATCTCGTCCAGATACAGCAGCACGCCGTTCGGCGCAAGGAAGGTGTCGAGCTGGGCATAAATTTCCTTGATATCGGCGGAGGACGCGGTCGTTGCGTTGAGCTTGCACAGCTTTCGCTGCGTTTTCTTCGCGATCAGGTTCGCAACGGTCGTCTTGCCCGTGCCGGACGGGCCGTAGAAGATCATGTTCGGCACAGAACCGCTTTCAATGATCCGGCGCAGCAGCCCGTTTTCTCCTAAAATATGCTGCTGGCCGCAAACGTCGGAAAGTTCCTGCGGACGAAGCGCGTCCGCGAGGGGCTGATACATATCGCCCGCCTCCTTTTTTGATTTCTAACGTATTATACCGGTTTTCGCTGCCAATTACAAGCGGGCGGTTCCCTTTCCAGCGCGCTTATGATACAATAAAACAAAAAAGGCAAGGGATGAGCAAGTATGGAAACATCGGAACGTGTGGCCGGTATCATTGCCGCGCTGAAGCAGGAATACCCGGACGCGCTCTGCGCGCTGCATTACGGGAAGGATTACGAGCTGATGATCGCGGTGCGCCTGTCCGCGCAGTGTACGGACGCGCGGGTCAATCTGGTCACGCCTGCGCTCTTCGCGCGCTATCCGACGCTGGACGCATTCGCGGAGGCAGACGTGGCCGAGGTCGAGGGCTATGTCCACTCCTGCGGGTTCTACAAGCACAAGGCGGAAGATATCGTGCTGGCCTGCCGGATGCTGCGGGACGAATACGGTGGGAAGGTGCCCGGCACGATGGAGCAGCTTCTGCGCCTGCCGGGCGTGGGCCGAAAAACGGCGAATCTGCTGCTGGGCGATATTTATGGGACGCCCGGCTCGGTCGTCTGCGACACGCACTGCATCCGTATCTGCAACCTGCTGGGCCTCGCCAGCGGCAAGGACCCGGCAAAGGTCGAGCAGCAGCTGCGCGCGATTTTGCCGCCGGAGGAATCCTCCGATTTCTGCCACAGGCTCGTCCTGCACGGCCGGGCCGTCTGCGCGGCAAGAAAGCCCGCGTGCGACCGCTGCTGCCTCGCCCCATACTGCAAAAGCTTTACGGGGGAATGAGCACGCCTGTCCGTTTTACGTAAAATCGTTGAAATTTAACCGCAGTTGGTAGGGGCGGGGCTCTGCTCCGCCCGGCAGGATGCACTGAATCATCAGAAATCTTTGGCGAATTCGTATGCATCTGCGCATTTCGGTGTAGGGGCGGACGACTCTGTCCGCCCGCAGGACGCGCCGCTTTTTACGGGAATCTGCGGCGAATCCGTACTGCCTCACAAATTTTAAACGCAAGGCTGATTTACAGCAGCCATTCAAAGGCAGCTACTTGTAAATCTGATGTCCCGTAACAGGCAGCGCGTACCAAAGCGCTCGTAAGGTGAGTATGTGTGTTCGTAATACCCAAAAATAAGGACTTGCCTAAACCGCACCGCAGTACGCACCAAACGCGTCCAAGCGCCCCTTTTCTCCCCCTTCTTTTCCGGCAAGGCGGAAAAGAAGGGGCCGCCGGAGGCTTGACCCGCTCCCGACTATGCAGAAAAGCCCCCCTGTCATGCGCTTCGATCGGCATAACAGGGGGGACTGCATGGGTGTCATTATTTTTTGCTTGCGGCGTAATGCGCCGGGTACCAGCGCTGGAACCAGGCTGTGAACGCACCGAGGAGCATGGGCAGCACGGAGTTGATTGCGCCGGTCAGGTATGAAACGGGCGTTTGCAGCAGATACCACGTCCAGACCGGCGTGAGCAGATACAAGACTGCCCAGCAGGCTGTCAGAATGCGGTTCGTGTGCATGAACAGCGGATTTTGAAGCGCCGTTTCGCCGCCATAGCCGTTCATGGAATAATACGCCGTCAGCGGCATGGGCAGGAACACCGTCACACCCCACATCAGGCCGAACAGAAGATACGACGCGGGCAGCAGCAGCGTGAGCGGCAGCGCGTCCAGAAGCGTCAGCACGCAGATCGTGCCGACCGCCAGAATCGAACACGGTTCGAAGATGGTCAGACGGTATTTCAGAAACGTGAACGGCAGCAGCGCACAGACCGCGAGGCCGATGCACGCGCCAAGCTGCGCGTGGATAGACAGCGCGATCCAGATCGCCATCCACGGCAGCAGCATGAGCGTCATGTTCGTCTTCTTCCGGGGCTCGGCGGACGGCTGCGGCGCGGCAGCTCCAAGGCCGAAGATCTCGTCCCAATGGAGCATGACCGAAAAGTCGCCGGTCACGCGGTACTGGTGCTCCATCATCGCCTGCTTGCCGTCAAGCTCCCCGCTGCCGATTTTTTGCCAGACGGAAAGTGGCGTTTCGATGCGCGTCGTGCAGGGCAGGAAGTCCGATTGCAGCACGCGCTGGCCGTCCTTTCCGAGCACGATTTGGCAGGTTTCGCCGGTGTCCGTATAGAAAAATTCCAGAACGCGGTCTTTTCCATCCCACGACGCCGGATCATAGAGCGCAGCCATCTGCCGCGTAAAGGCCTGCGCCGGAGACAGCCTCCCGGCCTCCGGGGTCTTTGCTGCGGCAGTATCCTCCCGGCTGACGCCCCAGCTGGCGTCCGCCATCTGCTCAAATACCGCGCGCGGGAACAGCGGCTGGCGCAAGGCGCGGGCCGTTTCCGGCAGGA
>OLXP01000223.1_pt1 | contig 36764 bp, 29 predicted proteins | sample 1644201 | NCBI WGS metagenome assembly OLXP01 (sample SAMEA103958163, study PRJEB25191) | human gut metagenome
CCGCAAAAAGGCCCGCTGTCCGGGTGCGTTGGGAGTTTTCAGATACACCCTAAGGGAAGCTGTTTTGGGCGCGGTTAAAACAGATCCAGCATGGCGTCCAGATAGATGGCCTCGCGCACGTGCAGCTGATGCTCCGGCTTTGTCAGATAGTAGAGCAGAAATTCCAGAAGTATGGCGCTGCCGAGGCCGCGGCCTTCGAGCTTGAAATTGGTGAAGCCCATGGGCAGATAGACTGTCCGGATGTCCTGCGCGCTGATAAAGCCGAGGTTTTCCATGGCGCGGGAAAACCGGTAGCCGTCCGCTGCGCCGGGAGCGGTGCAGCGGTGCGGAGCGTCCTCGCCGAGCGTTTTCCGGCTGACGGCCTCGTAGCAGGCTTTGCGATCTTTGCAGCCGAACCAGCAGCATTCGTTGCACAGAAATTCTGTCTTGTCCTTCAGCGACTGCGGCAGTGTGCGCAGCTGTTCAAAGGCCCTGTTCAGCCGGAAATCCGGCACGACGAAGCGGAACGCTTCGCGCTCCAGCTCCTTCCGGAGCTGGGGAAAGCCGGTCAGCACCTTTGTCGTAGAAGAGACAAAGTAGAATCGCGGATAGGCAGTGCGCAGATAGTCCAGCAGCAGGTCGGAATGGACGATCACGCCGTTCTGCGGCCCGCCGGGTTCCGAGAACAGGCGGCAGAGCGCATTGCAGGCTGGATCGGACAGATGGGCCTCCGTCAGAAGGGAATTGCTGAACGTCAGCCGGGCGGAAAGACCGTATTCCTGTGTCAGCGCCAGAACCGCGCGCGGGTCCTGCTTGCCGCAGCCCACGCGTCCGCCGCCCCAAATGCAGCCCTCCGGCGCGCCATAAATCGAGGCGATCTCGCACCAATCATAAAAATATTCCCGGTGCGCCCGGTAGAGCGGCAGAAAGACGCGGTAAAACTCATAAAATTCAAACAGGCCGGGCAGATGCAGCTGCGCACGTTTCGGTTCGGTCATGTGGTTGTCCTCTGATACGAAGCCCCGGTTTCCAGACGGAAACCGGGGCATTGTGTGTGATGGAGCAGGGGAGATTAGGCCTCTTCCTCTTCCTTCTTTGCGTCTTCGATGATCTTGGCCTGGTTCATCTGCGGGACTTCCTCGTAGCGGACGAACTTGAGCGTGTAGCTGCCGCGGCCCTGGCTCATGGCGCGCAGGTCGATGGAATAGGTGGTCATTTCGCCGATGGGAACTTCCGCCTCGACGATCTGATAGCCGGGATTCTCGGGATCGGGGTTCATGCCCATGACGCGGCCGCGGCGCTTGTTGAGGTCGCCGATGACGTCGCCCATGTTGTTGTCGGGGATGAGAACCTTGAGTTCGCCGATCGGCTCGAGCAGGGTCGGGCCGGCGGTGGGCAGACCTTCCTTGTAGGCGATGCCGGCAGCGGTCTGGAACGCCATATCGGAGGAGTCGACGGGATGGTAGGAGCCGAAGTACAGCGTGGACTTCAGGAACACGACCGGATAACCGGCCAGAACGCCCTTGCCGACGCAGTTGCGCAGGCCCTTTTCAACGGACGGGATGAAGTTCTTCGGCACGCAGCCGCCGACCGTCTCATCCGCGAAGATCATCTCTTCGGACTCGGACTGCGGCTCGAAGCGGATGTAAACATCGCCGAACTGGCCGTGACCGCCGGACTGCTTCTTGTGACGGCCGTGGATCTCGACCTTCTTCTTGATCGTCTCGCGGTACGCGATCTTGGCGGGCTTGAGAACAGCCTCGACCTTATACTTGCTCTGGAGCTTTGCCATGAGGACGGACAGCTGCATATCGCCGACGCCCGCAATGATGAGCTCCTTCGTCTCGGGATCGTTGCCGTAGGTGAAGGACTCGTCCTCTTCTTTCAGCTTGACAAGGCCGTTGGCGATCTTGTCTTCGGTGCCCTTGACCTTGGCATAGACAGCCATCTTGTACATCGGCTCGTCGTAGGTCATGCCCTTGATGCGAACGGTCTTGCCCGGCAGGCCGAGGGTGTCGCCGGTCTTGACGGAGGCAAGCTTCGTGAAGACGCCGATGTCGCCGCAGCAGACCTTGGAGGTCTTGGTGTTGTCCTTGCCCTTCGGGAAGAACATATTGCCGAGCTTTTCAGAATCGCCGGTGCGGACGTTGGTGACGGTGAGGGTGTCCTCCATGTCGCCGGAGATGACCTTGAAGTAGGAGTTCTTGCCGTACTGGTCAGCCAGCGTGTTGAAAACGAACGCCATCGGGCTGCCATTCGGGTTGAGCTTGAACTCGGACTCGCCGCCCTCGTCGTCGACCTTGGTCATGGGCTTGCCCTCGAGGGGGTTCGGCGCATACTTGACGATGTTGGCCATCAGGTTGGTGGTGCCGAGGCCGGTGTAGGCGCAGCCGCAGAAAACGGGGGTCACGCTGCGGTCCCGGATACCGGCCTTGATGCCGGTCTGAAGCTCTTCGGCGGTAAACGGCTCTTCCATGAAGAACTTCTCCATGAGGGCCTCGTCAGTCTCCGCGACCTGCTCGTTGAGCTCGGCCATGTATTCTTCAATCCTGTCGTTGGCGTCTGCGGGCAGAGCGATCTCCTTGCCGTTTGCGTCATAGGCCTTCTTCTCAATCAGGTCGACCAGGCCGACAGCCGTTTCGCCCTGCATGATGGGGAAGGTGAACGGAATGACGGAAGCGCCGAACATTTCGCGCAGGGAATCGAGAACGTTGAAGAAGTTGGCGTGCTCCTCGTCGAGCTTGGAGACGTAGAACATGGCGGGAAGACCGGCCTTGGCGAGATACTTCCAGCCCTTTTCGGTGCCGACGCCGATGCCGCTCTTGGCGGTCAGGCAGATGAGACCCGCGTCAACCACGCGCAGGGACTGCACGATCTGACCGGCAAAGTCAAAATAGCCCGGATTGTCGATCACGTTGAGCTTGCACTTGTTATATTCAACGGGAATGACAGAAGAAGAAATGGAATACTGTCTCTTCTTCTCTTCATCGTCAAAGTCAGAAACAGTGGTGCCATCAGCACGCTTGCCCAGACGGGTGATCGCCTTGGTGGTGAACAGCATACTCTCGCACAGAGCGGATTTGCCGTCGCCGCCGTGGCCAAGCAGGCAGATGTTGCGAATGTCATTGGCAGTATAGCCCATAGTAAAAATTACTCCTTTCTCCAGACGGGGCGCAAGACGGCGCGCTCCGTCCCTCGGCAGTTCTCATTTCGCCGACTCTTAAATTCCATTATATACGAAGCCTCATAGGATTGCAATTAGAATCTTGTCAAATCCCATGAAAATCTGCGATTTTTCACGCGCGGCTATGCGCGGCCCGCCAAAAGTCCGGCCAGAAGCCCCGGAAGGAGCCACAAAGCCGTGTACAAAAACAGGTTCCAGCACGACGCGGCGAGGTCTGCGCCGAGGAATGTCAGCACAAACATCAGCCCCGCGCCGAGGATGCTTCCCACAAGGGCAATGCAGATGCACAAAATCGCCGTGCTCCGCAGTCCCCGCGCCGCGACAACGCTCCCGGCGAAGCTTGCAAAGCTGCTGCGGGCCATGAGCGCGCCCTGCGTTCCGCTGCGTACAGTCTCCGGCTCGGAAAGGGCCGCGCGCTCCTCCACGATGGGGAATTCAATGTGCTCGGGCGGGATCTTGTAGCGCTGCTTTAAAAACTGCGGCGTGATCATAAAATCGCGCGTGGCCAGCACCGGCACGAGCGCGCCTGCGCGCAGAACGGAGGCAAGACCGGCCCGGACGGATTCCGCCGGAGCGTAGTTGAGGGCGAAGACGGCGGTAAGCTCGCCGTTAACGGACAGATAGACCGCCTGCTTCAGCCGCGTCCCCTCCGGCACGCGCACGCGCATGAGCTTCATGAACGCGATGGAGCCCATGAGCACGACGTCGCCCCGGATCGTCGCGCCGAGGCCGCCGCTTTCGTACCGGCGGAAGCTGTCGACGGTATAGCGCCTGCCGTTCTGGTCGTGCATCATCTGCTCGAACAGCGGGACAAGACCGCTGCCCGCCGTCTGTACGACGGCGTTGGCATAGCCGATGACCATGGGCGCGGGGCGGCTGCCGTAGAGCTTCATGCCGCCCTGCGTTACGTTCTGCGGCGGGAACAGGTCGGCGTCCTCAATGATCAGTCCGGCCTCACCGGACAAGATCCGTGCGCCCTGCCAGCCAGCGACGGCTGCGCCGACGCGGTACAGCTTTTTCGCAAACGTGGAAAACGGTTTGGCGTAGGCAATGAGCACGCCTGCGGGGAAGCCCGCCAGCAGCATGGCTGTCCACGACCAGAGAAAGCTCTTTCCGCCGCGCATCGCGGTCAGAATGGACAGCACGAGCGTCACCGCCGTCATGACAGGGGCATAGACGCGCATGATGCGGCTGCCCGCGTCCGGCATTTCCAGCTGGATGGCGAACTGTGCCGCGTCGCCCGGCGCACGGAAGATGCAGTCGTAGCCGTGCCACGCCTTTTCCTCCCGCATGGCGGCGACAGGCTCTTCCATGTTGCCTGCCGCGCGCAGCGACCTGCGCCGCGCCTCATATAATAAGCTCCGGCCCCAGAGGGCAAGCAGCAGCAGGACCGACGCGACCGTGCAGAACGGCGTTCTGCCCTGCATGACAGCAAAAAAAGCATCGACGATCACGGCACAGAGCACCACAAACAGCATACTGGTCTGATCGAACCGCAGACGCAGCGCCTGCATTACGCCGGACAGGCAGATATCATAGCTCAGAAGCGCCTGCGCAAGCAGAAGTCCCAGCATGATCGCGGAAAACACGCGAGAATAGCCGCTGAAATCCCCGATCACAGAGGATGCCGACAGAACCAGCAGCAGAATCGACGCCAGACACGTCAGTACGCTCAGCAGCAGCCGCAGCCGGACGCTGGAGGCGGCGGAATAGAACTGGTACGCGGCCTCCAGGGAAGAAAAGACGTGCTCAGGCTGCTCGGCGGCACGCTTTTTGCGGGCCTCCTTCTTCTGGAAGCGTTCGAGCTGACGGCGGCGCTTCTCGGCCTGCCGCCTTTCCCGGCGCTCAGCACGGGCGCGTTCACGCGCTTCTCTGGGGTCAGCTGCGGCTGGCTCCGGATCCGGTTCGCCCTGATAGGTCCAGACGGCGGGGCGCTCCGGCTCAGACTCTGTCTTTGTGTGGACGGGCGCAAAGCGGATGGTGTCGGCAGGCTCCTCGTCCTCCTCGGACGCAGGAGCATCGGGCGCACGTCCGGCTGGCGAAGCAAGCCGGACAGTCTCGCCGGGCTCTGCGGCCTGCTCCTCGCGCTTCGTCCAGCCGCCGAACTCGTTCATGATCTCCTCAAGCGAGTATTCCGGCTCCTCCTGCTCCGCAGGCGTCTTGTTCAGTTGTACTTCGTCCTCAGGACGCCTGGTTGGTTCCATAGTGTGCTCCATGTTTTGTGAATCTACCATACTCGCTTTGTAGGGGCCGATGCCCACATCGGCCCGGCAGGATGGGCCGCTTTTACGGAACTGTTCGGCAAAGTCGTGGCTGCCTCACGGGCCGATGTGGGCATCGGCCCTACAAACCGCCGTACCCGGCCCGCAGAGATACAGGAACGGGAAATCACCCCCGCTGCCGGACGGCCTCATACAATAAAATTGCGGCGGCGTTCGATGCGTTGAGGGATGAAATGCGGCCGCGCATGGGAATACTGACTTTAAAGTCGCACGCTTCGGCGACAAGGCGGCTCATGCCGTCGCCCTCGTTTCCGATGACGATGGCTGCCGGACCATTGAGATCGGCCTGATAGAGCGCCGTATTGCCGTCTGCCGCTGTACCGAAGACCCAGACCCCGGCCTTTTGCAGATCATGGATGGCGCTGACCAGATTGGCCACGCGCGCCACCGGCAGATATTCCAGCGCGCCCGCAGAGGCTTTGCCCACAACGGCGGTCAGACCGACGCTGCGGCGCTTTGGGATGATCACGCCATGCGCGCCCGCGCACTCTGCCGTGCGGATGATCGCGCCCAGATTGTGCGGGTCGGAAAGCTCGTCGCAGATGACAATCAGCGGGGCTTCGCCCCGGCTTTTCGCGTTTTCGAGAATTTCATCGACCGTTGCATAGGCGTGCGCCGCGACCATGGCAATGACGCCCTGATGCGCGCCCGTGGCCGAAAGCTGGTCGAGCTTGCGCCGGTCGGTTTCCACGACGGCGGCTCCTGCTTCCCTTGCCATGGAGGCCAGCCGTGCAAGGGCGCGGTCGGTTTCTCCGGCGGCGATGTAAAGCTTGTCGATGGGACGGCCTGCGGCAAGCGCCTCCTGTACGGCGTTGCGGCCCTCCAGCATATTTTCGGCGGCCTCCGCAGGCTCCTGCGCACGGCGGGCAGGCGGGCGGCGGTCGTTCCGGTTCCATTTTTTCTGTTCCATAGTTTCTCCAGCTTGTCATAATAATTCACAATATAGTATAACAGCTTCTTTCGGAAACCTCAATCCCAATCTCACAATTCACAGAAAATTTACCTGCCGGTGCAGGTTCTTCCTTGTAAATGCGAGGCGAGTGTGATAAGATTTGTAACAGAAAATTCCCTACTAAAACTTCCCACGTTTTCACAGAAGGAAGGTGCGTTTCTTGAATAACGACCCCAAAAACAAAAAACCGCAGGACAATAAGCCGCAGAACGGCGACGATGGACGGCAGGGCAGACGGATCATATTCCTGATGGTCGCGGCGCTGATCGCGACGCTGCTTATCAATTCGCTCTATACGACCATTGCCAACGCGTATCTGTCGGAGATCACCTATAACGAGTTCCAGACGTATCTCGACAAGGACGAGATCGCCGAGCTGGAGTTCCAGTCCGACCGCATGGTCATCCTGACGCGCGACGAGGCCAAGAAGCCGTCGTCGCAGCAGCGGCTGTACTACACCGGCTATATCCCCAACGTTTCGAATGACGATCTGAAAGACCGGCTCGACGCGCAGGGCGTGGAATACAACACCGAGATCGTCGAGCAGGCCAGCCCCATCGTGACCTTTGTCGTCACATGGCTGCTGCCGGTCATCATCATGTACGCCCTGTTCAGCCTTCTCATGCGCGGCATGACGAAGCGCATGGGCGGCGGCATCGGCGGCATCGGCGAGAGCAAGGCCAAGGTCTATATGGAAAAGTCCACCGGCATCACGTTTGCCGATGTGGCCGGACAGGACGAGGCCAAGGAATCGCTCGTGGAGATCATCGATTTCCTGCATAACCCGCAGAAATATGCCGCCATCGGCGCGAAGCTCCCCAAGGGCGCACTGCTGGTCGGCCCTCCGGGCACCGGCAAGACGCTTCTGGCCAAGGCCGTCGCGGGCGAGGCAAGCGTTCCGTTCTTCTCCATTTCCGGCTCCGATTTCGTGGAAATGTTCGTCGGCGTCGGCGCAAGCCGCGTGCGCGATCTGTTCCAGCAGGCGGCGAAGGTCGCCCCGGCTATCATCTTTATTGATGAGATCGACGCCATCGGCCGCACGCGAGATTCCAAATTCGGCGGCAACGACGAGCGTGAGCAGACGCTCAACCAGCTGCTGGCCGAGATCGACGGCTTTGATTCGAGCAAGGGCGTCGTGATCCTTGCTGCGACGAACCGGCCTGAGATCCTCGATAAGGCGCTGCTGCGCGCGGGCCGCTTTGACCGCCGCATCATCGTCGACCGGCCCAATCTCGCCGGACGTTACCAGACGCTGCGCGTCCACACGAAAAATATCAAGCTGGCCGAGGATGTCGATCTGCACAAGATCGCGCAGGCGACTGCGGGCGCGGTCGGTGCAGACCTTGCCAACCTCGTCAACGAGGCGGCGCTGCGCGCCGTGCGCATGGGGCGCAAGGCTGTCAACCAGCAGGATCTGCTGACGTCCTTTGAGCTTGTCATCGCGGGCACGGAGAAGAAGGGTACCGTTCTGACCGACACCGAAAAGCGCATCGTGTCCTATCATGAGGTTGGCCACGCGCTGGTCGCGGCGCTGCAGAAACACTCACAGCCCGTCTCCAAGATCACCATCGTCCCGCACACCTCCGGCGCACTGGGCTACACCATGCAGATGCCGGAGGAGGAAAAGTTCCTGTCCAGCAAAGAAGAACTCATCGTCGAACTCCAGACCATGCTGGGCGGCCGCGCTGCCGAGCAGGTCGTCTTCGGCATCGCCACGACCGGCGCGTCGAACGACATTGAGCGTGCGACGGAGCTGGCCCGCAAGATGGTCACACAGTACGGCATGAGCGACAAGCTCGGCCTCATGGCGCTGTCGACCGTCTCGAATCCGTATCTCGACGGCAGCACGATGATGAACTGCGCCGACTCCACCTCCTCCGCGGCGGACGAAGAGATCCACAAGCTGCTCATGGACTGCTACGCGGACGCGAAAAAGCTTCTTGTCGAGCACCGTTCGCTTCTTGACGAGATCGCGATGTACCTGCTGAGCAAGGAGACCATCACGGGCGACGAGTTCATGGCCTACGTCAACGCCGACAGCAAAAGGCTGACGGACGGCAGCGAGGCGGAAGAACCGCCCGAGCAGACCGAGGCCCCGTCCGAATCCGAATAAAACCACTCGTGCCCCTGCTGGAAAGCGGGGGCACAGTTCGCTTGCCCCAAACTCCCGGCCTTCTCCTGCCGTGGAGAGGTGCATTTTCAGGGAAAATGACGCAGAGGAGTCCGGGAAGCTCCCGTGCCGGTGCGGCACAGAAAGAATAGTGCGATCCCGCTTGACGCGCAGGGGGAAAGCCTCTATAATAGGGAAGCTTTTGCGGCAAATGATACGAAAAAGAGGAACTGTCGTTATGGCAAGATCGCGTCCCGCCCGTGCGGGCAGTATTCAGATGACCGAAGGGTCGCTATACAAAAATATCCTGCTGTTCAGTGTCCCGCTGATTTTCTCACAGCTTTTGCAGGTGCTGTTCAACATGGCGGACGTCGCTGTTGTCGGGAAATTTTCCAGCGCGACAGCGCTCGGCTCCGTCGGCTCTACGTCAACGCTCGTCACGCTGTTTACGGGCTTTCTCATCGGCCTGTCCAACGGCGTCAATGTCCGCGTAGCGCAGTATCTCGGCGCACGTCAGGAAGAAGACACGCGAAATTGCGTCCACACGGCGCTGATCTTGTGTACGCTGTCCGGCCTTGTGATCGCGGTTTTGTGCTTTTTCCTGGCCGCGCCGATGCTGGAACTGCTGAAAACGAAGGACGATTTGCTGCCCGGCGCGGTGCTCTATTTCCGCATTTACGCGCTCGGTATGCCGGCGCTCGGCATTTTCAACTTCGGCAACGCCGTCCTGAGCGCCAGCGGCGACACGAAGCGGCCCCTGGCCTATCTGACGGCGGCAGGCATCCTGAATGTGATCCTGAACCTGTTCTTCGTCATCGTCTGCAAAATGGCCGCCGACGGCGTGGCGCTGGCAAGCATCATCTCACAGTATCTGTCGGCGGTTCTGGTGCTTCTGCACATGACGCGGCTGACAGACAGCTGCCGCGTGGAGTGGAAGCTTCTGCGCCTGCATGGCAGCGAGGTCGGGCGCATTCTCGGCCTCGGCGTCCCGGCGGGGATTCAGCATATGATCTTTGCGGTCGCGAATCTGTTCATTCAGGTCGGCATCAACTCGTTTGATTCGACCGTCGTTTCCGGCAACTCCGCCGCAGTCAACGTGGACAACGTGATTTACAACGTCATGGCCGCGTTCTATACCGCCTGCTCGACCTTCATGGGCCAGAACTGGGGCGCAGGGAAAAAGGACCGGATGATGAAGAGCTATTACATCAGCCTCGGCTATTCGTTCGCGATCGCGGCGGTTCTCGGCGCGGCGTTTCTTCTGTGCGGCGAACCGTTTCTGTACATCTTCACAAACGACGCGGACGTCGTCGCCGCAGGCATGGAGCGGATGCGGATCATGTGCTTCTCCTACTGCGTCAGCGCCTTCATGGACTGCACCATCGCTGCCTGCCGCGGCCTTGGCCGCAGCTTTGTGCCGACGGTGATCGTGATCATGGGCTCATGCGTGTTCCGCGTGATCTGGGTCTATACGATCTTCGCGCATTTCCACACCATTCCGTCTTTGTATCTGCTCTACATCTTCTCGTGGACGATCACTGCCGCGGCGGAGATCCTCTATTTCATTCGCTGCTGCCGCCGTCTGCGCACGGCGCAGACAGCCTGACGAAGACGCGCACGATTCTGGTCATATCTCCGCGTGATGGTTCGGATCTCACGCGGATATAAGCTGCTATGATGTGCCCCCGGCCCTGTCCAGACGCGGACAGGGCCGGGGATTTTCCATTCGTGCGCATACTCGCCGATTTTTGACTTGAGAAGTGCGGGAAAGCGTGATAAAATAAATCAAATTGGACCCTTCACGAAAAGGAGCAGAGAATACTATGGCACTGAGAAAGATCGTGACGGTGGGCGACCCCATTCTGACGAAGGTCTGCCGTCCTGTCACAAGGTTTGACCAGAAGCTTGCGATTTTGATCGAGGACATGATCGAGACGATGCACAACGCGAACGGCGTGGGCCTTGCCGGGCCGCAGGTCGGCGTGATGCGCAGGCTCTGCGTCGTCGATACCGGCGAGGAAGACGTAGAGCTTGTGAACCCCGAGGTCGTTGAGGTCAGCGAGGAAACGCAGACCGGCGTGGAGGGCTGTCTGAGCCTGCCCGGCAAATACGGCATCGTCACCCGTCCCGAGCACGTTGTCGTCCGCGCACAGGACCGGAACGGCGACTGGTACGAATATGAGGGCGACGATATCGTCGCCCGCTGCTTTCTGCATGAGATCGACCATCTCGATGGCCATATGTACACCGAGATCGCCGAACGGATGCTCACGCCGGAGGAGCTGGAGGAGATGACCCGGCAGGAGGAAGAGGAGGACGGGGAATGAGACTCGTCTTCATGGGCACGCCCGAGTTTGCAAGGGCGTGTCTGGAAAAGCTGCATTCGGACGGCTTTGACATTGCCGCCGTCTATACCAAGATCGATACGCCGAAAAACCGCGGCATGAAGCTCATCCCGTCGCCCGTCAAGGAATATGCCCAGTCTGTGGGCCTGCCGGTGTATCAGCCGCAGTCCTTCCGGGACGAGGAGACGGTGCAGCAGCTGCGGGAGCTGAAGCCCGATCTGCTGGTCGTCGTCGCCTACGGCAAAATTCTGCCGCAGGCCGTGCTGGATATCCCGAAATACGGCGCGATCAATATGCACGGCAGCATCCTGCCGCAGCTTCGCGGCTCCGCGCCCGTGCAGCGCTCCATCCTGAACCACTGCGATGAGGCCGGCGTCACCGCCATGTACCTCTCTGCAGGCATGGACGAGGGCGATATCATTGAGATCCGCAAAACGGCAATCCAGCCGCTGGAAACCTCCGAGGAGCTGATGGCGCGCCTTGCGCAGCTCGCCGCGCCCCTCTGCGCCGATACCGTCCGCTCGATCGAGGCTGGGACGGCTCCGCGCATCCCGCAGGATAACGCCCGCGCGACCTACGCGCCCATGCTGTCCAAGGAGGAAAGCCCCATCGACTGGAACCAGCCCGCGAGATTCATTGTCGACCACGTGCGCGGCCTTGTCCCGTGGCCCGTCGCCACGGCGGAGCTTGGCGGCACGGAATTTAAAATTTACCGCGTGGAATATGCCGATCAAAAAACGGAGAAAGCCCCAGGTTCGCTCGTCGCGCTGACGAAAAAGGGCCTGCTCGTCGCCTGTCAGGACGGCAATACCGTTCTTGTCCGTGAGCTGCAGGCCAAGGGCGGCAAGCGTATGCCCGCCCCCGATTATTTCCGGGGACATCCGATCACCATCGAATAAGAGGTAGCTATGAACGCAAGAACGACGGCGCTGTCCGCGCTGATTGCCATGCGGCGGCAGGACGCCTGGGCCGACGGTGCGCTGAAGGACTATACGGCCCGCGACCGGCTCGACCGCCGCGACGCGGCGCTGGCTGCAAGGCTGTTATACGGCGTGGTGCAGAACCGGATGCTGCTGGACTTTTATCTTGCGCAGGCCGTAGCGTCCCCGCTGACAAAATTACAGCCGGTCGTGCTTGATATCCTGCGTCTCGGCGCGTATCAGATCTTATTTCTGGATAAGATCCCTGTCTCTGCCGCCGTCAATGAAGCGGTCGAGCAGACGAAGACCTATGCGAACAAACGCGCCGCCGGTCTGGTCAACGGTTCGCTGCGCACCCTTGCCCGCAGAAAGGACGAGCTGGAAAAGCCGCACGATCTGGCCACGAAATACTCTCACCCGCAGCCGCTCGTCGACTGCCTGCGTGCGTCCATGGACGAGGAAACGCTCGAAGCCTTCCTCGCCGCCGACAACGACATTCCCAAAACGGCGCTTCAGGCAAATCCCCTGAAGGCATCTGCAAAGCAGGTGGCAGCTGCGCTGGACGAAGCGGGGATCGCCAGTGAGCCGCACCCGTGGCTGCCCGGCTGCTTCCTCGTCTCCGGCACAGGGAATCTCGAATCGCTGCCGCTGTTCCAGTCCGGCGCAGTCTATGTGCAGGACGCTGCCGCGAAGCTGGCCGTGCTGGCCTCCGGCGCTGCGCCAGGGATGCGCGTGCTCGACTGCTGCGCGGCCCCCGGCGGCAAGAGCTTCGCCGCCGCCATGCAGATGGAAAATACGGGCAGCATCCTGTCCTGCGACCTGCACGCGCATAAGATTTCCCTGATCGAAAAAAATGCCGCACGGCTCGGCATTTCCATCCTGAAGGCCGAACAGCGCAGTGCGTCGGAGCTTGACCCCGCGCTCGAAGCGCAGTTTGACCTCGTCATCGCCGACGTGCCGTGCTCCGGCCTCGGCGTCATTCGCAAAAAGCCGGACATCCGCTATAAGCCGCTGGACGCCATCGAGCGCCTGCCGGAGGTGCAGCGCGCCATTCTGGAAACCGTCAGCTGCTATGTAAAGCCCGGCGGCGCACTCCTTTACAGCACCTGTACCGTCCGAAAAGAGGAAAACGAGGCTGTCGCCCTGCCGTTTTTGCAGGCACATCCGGAATTTTCACTGGAACCGTTCCCAGTCCCGGACGGACTTGACCTTCCCAACGAGGGCTATGCCGCGCTCCTGCCGCAGAAACACGCGGCGGACGGCTTTTTCATCTGTAAGCTGAGGAAACACCCATGAAACAGGATATCAAATCCATGACGCTGGCCGAGCTGCAAGACGCGTTCGCGGCGCTTGGCGAACCGAAATTCCGCGCAAAGCAGGTCTTTGCGTGGCTGCACCGCGGCGCGGTCAGCTTTGAGGCCATGACGAACCTCTCCAAGCCCCTGCGCGAAGCGCTGGACAGCCTCTATTTCATCAATAAGCCCACCGTCGCCCGCAAGCAGATCTCCAGGCTTGACGGGACGATCAAATATCTCTGGAGGCTGCGCGACGGCAACTGCGTCGAATCCGTCGTCATGCAGTACCACCACGGCAACACCGTCTGCATCTCCTCGGAGGTCGGCTGCCCGATGGGCTGCAAGTTCTGCGCGTCGACCATCGGCGGCCTTGTCCGGCGGCTGGAGCCGTCGGAGCTTCTTGATCAGGTGCTCTTTTCCCAGCTGGATTCCGGCCTGCCGATCTCCAACATTGTCCTGATGGGCATCGGCGAACCATTGGATAACTTCGACAACGTCATGCGTTTTCTGGAGCTTGTCAACAGCCCGGACGGCATGAACATCGGGATGCGCCACATCAGCCTTTCCACCTGCGGCCTCGTCGACAAGATCGAACAGCTTGCCGAACGCGATCTGCAGCTGACGCTTTCCGTGTCCCTGCACTCGCCGGACGACGAATCGCGCAGTAAGATCATGCCCGTCAACCGCCGCTGGCCGGTCGACACGCTGCTATCTGCCTGCCGCGACTACTTCGCGAAGACCGGGCGGCGCATTTCCTTTGAATATACCATGATCGACGGCGTGAGCGACAGCCCGGAGCAGGCGCAGCTGCTGGCAAAGAAGCTGGCCGGAATGGGCGCGCACGTCAATATGATCCCACTCAACAACGTCACCGAAAGCGGCCTGCATACCTCATCCAGACAGGCCATCCGCCGCTTCCAGACCATTCTGGAGGAAAACGGTGTCACCGCGACGCTCCGCCGGACGCTCGGCAGCGATATCGACGCTTCCTGCGGCCAGCTGCGCCGCAAATATGAATCAAACTGACTGAAGGAGGAATCTCCATGCAGACCTGGGGTTTGACCGATCCGGGCAATATCCGGCAGCAGAATCAGGATTCCTACGCGATCGTGCCGTTTGGCCGCGACCGTGTGCTCATGATCGTCTGCGACGGCATGGGCGGCGCGAAATCCGGAAACGTTGCCAGCAGCCTCGCCGTCGAGGTCTTCACGGACGAGGTGCGCCGCACGCAGCGCCCCGGCATGACACCGGAAAAGGCCGCCGCCATGCTCCGCAGCGCACTGGAGCTGTCCAACAGCGCCGTCTATGAGCAGTCGCAGCTGAGCGATGATTTTACCGGCATGGGCACGACGCTCGTCGCCGCCTGGATCAGCCGCGATCTGGCCGTCGTCATCAACGTCGGCGACAGCCGTGCCTATCACTTTACCCGCGAGGACGTGCGCCTCATTACGCGCGACCATTCCATGGTCGCCTATATGGTCGAGCGCGGCGAGCTCACGCAGGAGCAGGCCAAGCTCCACCCCGGCAAAAACGTCATCACCCGCGCCGTCGGCACCGAGCCGGAGGTCGAAGGAGACGTCTTTACCTGCCGCCTGCGCCGCGACGAATGCATTCTGCTCTGCTCCGACGGCCTGTCCAATGAAATGGCCGATCAGGAGATGCTCTTTGAGGTCGTCCACGGTCTGAGCAAAAGCGACTGCTGCCAGCGGCTGCTGCACATCGCCAAGAACCGCGGCGCACCCGACAACGTGACCGTCACGCTGGCGGCTGTCTGACGGGAGGGCGCATAGGATGAAATTTTTCGGAAAGGAGCGAGCCTGATGGACCGATACATCGGAAAGCTGTTGGATAACCGCTACGAGATCCTTGAAAAAATCGGCTCCGGCGGCATGGCGGACGTCTACAAGGCCCGCTGTCACCGCCTCAACCGGCTCGTGGCCATTAAAATATTAAAGGAAGACCTCTCGCAGGATGCAGAGTTCCGCCGCCGCTTCCACGCCGAATCGCAGGCCGTCGCCATGCTCTCGCACCCGAATATCGTGAGCGTCTACGACGTGTCGCGTTCAGACAACATCGACTACATCGTCATGGAGCTGATCGAGGGCATTACCCTCAAGCAGTATATGGAGCAGAAGGGCACGCTCAACTGGCGCGAGGCCCTGCACTTCTCCACGCAGATCTGCAAGGCACTTGAGCACGCGCACAGCCGCGGCATCGTCCACCGTGACATCAAGCCCCATAATATCATGATTTTGAAGGACGGCAGCGTCAAGGTCGCGGACTTCGGCATTGCCCGCGTCTCCTCCGCACAGAACACCCTCACGCGCGAGGCGCTCGGCTCCGTCCACTATATCTCGCCCGAGCAGGCCAAGGGCGCGCAGGTCGACTGCCGCGCCGACCTCTATTCTCTCGGCGTCGTCATGTACGAAATGCTGACGGGCCGCCCGCCGTATGACGGCGATACGCCCGTTTCTGTCGCCATTCAACACATTAACGGCCATCCCACCATGCCGCGTGAGCTGAACCCCTCCATTCCGCTCGGCCTTGAGCAGATCACCATGCACGCCATGACGGCGGAGCTGTCGCACCGCTATCCCTCGGCGACCCGTATGCTCCACGATCTGGAGGAATTCCGCAAGGAGCCGAACATCGTCTTTGACTTTACCGCCGAGGCCGACAGCATCGACGTGCAGCGCCTGCTGAACGACCCCGATTATATGCCCAAGACGCTGGGCCGCACGAACGCGGTCAAGGGCGCGCTTGCCGACGCGGTCGCGAAGAAAAAGCAGCTCGAGCAGGACAAAAAGGCCCAGCAGGACGCCTCCCGGCGCGGCAGCCGCATCGCGGTCATCGCCGGCGTCGTCTGCATCGCGCTGGCCGTGATCGTCATCTGCTATTTCCTGTACAATTATTTCTTCTCCGGCCTGTTTGGAAAGACGGAGGAAACGGCTGTCCCGCGGCTCATTGGCCTGACCGCCGACCAGATCCGGGCCGAGGATTATCCGGACTTCGTCATTCAGATCGACGGCTACGTCGAAAGCAGCCAGTATGCGGCGGGCGTCGTCGTCGACCAGTCCCCGCTGCCCGAAAAGCAGGCGAAGGTCGGCAGCACCATCAAGCTGACCGTCTCCGCGGGCGTCAGCGAGACGAAAATGCCGCCGCTGGTCAATCTCACGCGGCAGAACGCCGAGCAGCAGCTGAACGCCCTCGGCCTGAACCTGAACATTCAGATCGAGGAGCGCAAGGACGATATCTATACCGAGGGCTATGTCATCCAGACAAACCCGGTCAGCGATACGCCGCTCACCAGCGGCCAGACCGTTACCCTCGTCGTCTCGCTCGGCCCGGATATCGAGCTGACCGAGGTTCCGACGCTCGTTGGCGAGGACGTGGACAAGGCGCTGCAGATGATCGCGGACGCCGGACTGCAAAACGGCAGCATCCGCAGCGACGACAGCGACCTGCCCGCGGGCACGGTCACGTTCCAGTCCATCGACGGCGGCCAGATGGTCAAAAAGGATACCGTCATCAACCTGCGCGTGTCCAAAGGCCCGGAGGAGGCCGCGACTCCGGTCGTGACCAATCTGACGCAGGATCAGGCTGTTCTGCAGGACGAGTCGGTCACGCTCTCCATCTCCGCCTATGCCTCCGACGACGGGACGCTCCGCTACGCCTGGTACATGAGCACCGACGGCGGCTATGAAAACGCCGCGCTCGTCTCGCGCAGCCGGGAAGGGAACACCACCTGCGCTGCCGATACCTCCGTCCCCGGCACCTATTATTACTTCTGCGTCGTGGAAAACTCCCTCGGCGACGATACGAAGACCACCAAGTCCAACATGATCGAGGTCGTCGTGCAGGAGAAGACCGTCGAGAAGACCATCGAGGTCAATCTTCCGAGCAAAAACGGCCTGTATGAGATCACTGTCTATGTCGACGGCGTGCTGCAATACGGCCCGGCCTCCGTGTCGATCACAGACGACCGCTCTGTGATTGTCGAGGTCACGGTCAGGGGCAAGGGTACGCTCCCGGTCGACGTCTACCTCGACGGCGCGATCTACGATTCGCAGCTGATCCTGTTTGAGTAAGCGCATGGAAGAGTATCGCATCATCAAAGCCCTGAGCGGCTTCTATTATGTACAGGCGGAGGACGGCGTCGTCGAATGCCGCGCCAGAGGCCGCTTCCGGCGGCAGGACCAGTCGCCCCTCGTCGGCGATTTCGTCCGTATCACCCGGCAGGGGGACAAGGGTGTTCTGGAGGCGCTTCTGCCTCGGAAAAATGCGTTTATCCGCCCGGCGGTCGCCAATATCGACCAGCTCGTCGTGCTGGCCTCCTGCGCCATCCCGGTGACGGAGCCGTTTCTCATCGACCGCGTCCTCGCCATCGCCCAGCTGCAAAACGTCCCGGCCCTCGTCGTCGTCAACAAGGACGATCTGGCTCCAGCGCAGCCCCTTGCGGAGATCTACCGCAGAGCGGGCGTCCCTGTGCTCGTCACGAGCGCGGAAACAGGCGAGGGCATCGAGGCCCTGCGCGAAGCGCTTGCAGGAAAGCTCTCCTGCCTGACCGGAAATTCCGGCGTCGGCAAATCCAGCCTTCTGAACCGCGCCTGCCCGCAGCTTCAGCTGCCCGTCGGCGAGGTTTCGGAAAAGCTCGGCCGCGGTCGCCATACCACGCGCCACATTGAGCTTTACAGCCTGGGAAGCAATACGTTCGTCGCCGATACCCCCGGCTTTTCCGCGTTCGACACCGAGCGCATGGAGCTGGTGCACAAGGAGCAGCTGCAATATGCCTTCCCGGAGTTCGCTCCGTATCTCGGCCATTGCCAGTTTCCAGACTGCGCCCACCGGAAAGAGCCCGGCTGCGCCGTCCGCAAAGCCCTCGCTGAGGGCGAGATCGGCCAGACCCGTTACGACAGTTACGAGCGATTGTACGAACTGGCAAGCCAGCTGAAAGAATGGGAACTCAAATAAAAAACCCGCCCCCGGACGTATAACAAGCCGTCCGGGGGCGGGTTTCATTCTATTAGAGAGAAATGGGATTACAGCTGGACAGGCGAAACTCATTCGTGCTGCGGTTCTTCTCGTGCCTTTGCTTTTTTAATGTACCGGTATATGCTTGCCTGCGAACAGGACAGCTTTTTGACCGTGAACTGCACCGCGCCGCGCAGCTCGAACATCCCCTGCTCGTGCAGCTGGGCGATGATGCGGGTGCGCTCGGCCTGCGTCAGGCGGTCGAGCGGCACGTTGACGGACTTCGTGACCGTCTCGAACAGCTCCTCCATGAGGCTGTTCATGTCCGATTGGAAATGCTCCGCCGGGACGGTTGCCGCGTGCTGCGGCTGCATGGGCTGCTTGGCGGGCGCGTCGACAGGGAAGTAGTGGTGATGGACAAAATCGTCCGGGTGGATGAGCTTGAGAATGGCGTCGCTGATCTCGTGGAACCGGCTGTCGTCAAAATTGATGCACAGCAGGCCGACCAGCTTGCCGCCGTCCTTGATAAACATCGTGCTCGAACGGATGGTCTTTCCGTTTGCAAGCTGTCCGGTGTAGTTCAGATTATAGTCGCTCGTTTCGTACTGCTTCTGCATGATCATGCGCAGCGCCGCGTTTGTGATCGGTGCGCCGACGTCGCGGCCGCTGATGGTGCCGTTGGCAATGGCGGCCACGCGGCTGGTTTCCGGCAGGATCTCATGCAGTACGACCTCATAATCCGGCCCAAGCGTTGCGCCGAGGTATTCGACCAGCACGGTATACTGCCGAAGCATCTGTTCCGTCATAGGGCTTCCTCCTTATGATGCAATGTCATCAACTTAAGACCGGTGCATTTGTTTTATGCGAAAAAACGGCAAAACAAATGCAGTTGGTAGGGGCGGGGCTCTGCTCCGCCCGGCAGGATACACCGAATTATCGAAAATCTTCGGCGAATCCGTATTCACTTACCCGCTTGGCCGTAGAGGCCGATGCCCACATCGGCCCGGCAGAATGCACCGTTTTTACGGGAATCTACGGCGAATTTGTAACTTCTCAATGGGCCGACAGAGTCGTCGGCCCCTACAACAACCCTTCGCACTCTCTGTAGGGGCGGACGACTCTGTCCGCCCGCGGGATGTACCGATTTTACGGGAATCTTCGGCGAATTCACAGCTGCCCCCTACATCCAAAGAGGTAACTGCTTGCGGATTCGCCGCAAATTCTCGAAGGAATTCACTGCATTCTGCCGGGCGGAGCAGAGCCCCGCCCCTACCAACTGCGGTTGCATTTCAACGGTTTTTGCGTAAAACAAACCGTCTATGGTCTTAAGTTGATGACATTCCCCACCGGGGAAGGCGTTGGGTGTGTGCGAATTCGCCGCAACTTTTCGAAGAAATTCACTGCGTTCCGCCGTGCGGACAAGTCGTCCGCCTCTACCAATTCCATTCGAATTTCTGTCGCTCTCTGCGTAAGCCTGACGCATTTCGGCCTTAATCTGTCACAGTCCCGCTCCCCTGCTCAATTCCTCCCGCAGCGCCGCGGCCTTTGCTTCCGGCGTTGCGCGGGACAGCAGCTCCTGATAGACGGAGCTGTTTTCTTTTTGCAGGAATGCCGCCGCGCCGCAATCCTGCAGACCGTGCAGCAGGATCCACAGCTCCTGCTCGTCGCCGAAGGCCGCGCAGACGAAGCGCAGGCTGTTTTCAAGCGCGCAGAGTGTGTTCTTCCTGTTCTGCTCCGCCGCTGTTCCGGCGCTTTCGGCCAGAAGCCGCACCGCGTCAAATGCCTCCGCGTCCGGTCGCGCGGCAAGCGCGGCGTCCGATCGCGTCAGAAACGCCGTCTCCCGCCGTTCGTCTTCGGCGGACAGCACGCCGCATTCCCGGCGGATCTGAAGCGCCGCGCGGCGGTTTTCCAGCTGCTTTTCCGCACGGGCGGCATAGCCCTCCCCTGCCGGAACGCTTTTCAGAAAGCTCTCCGCACTGAACGCAAGCGCGGATGCGTCCTCCATCGCGCACAGCTGCGTTTGCAGGCTGTGCAGCAGAAATTCCACAACAGACAGCCGTCCCTCGAACGGCAGACCGCGCAGCGCCTCCGCGCCCGCGTCCGTCTGCCCGCGCAGAAGCGTCTCCAGCGGCAGCGACGCGGCATAGCGGCGGTAAAGCTCATAAAATGCCGCGAAGCCCGCCGCAGCTTCCTGCACGTGCAGATATTCCCGCGCCTGCGTCTGCGTGCATGCAAAGCCGAGTGCTTCATAGGTCAGCAGCAGCGCAGACAGGTCCTCCCACCCGCGCGCGGTCACGAAGCTGCCCGCCGAACGCTGCGCATCGCAGACAAAAAAGTGCTCCGGATGCAATCGCAGATACGCCAGCACTGCCGGATGAACGGCGTGCGCGGCAGCGTATTCCTGCCAGACAGCAAGGCTCGGCTCCAGATCGATACGCCGCACCCGGTCGAGCGTCGCCATGTCGAAGCTCCGCGCGGACTGGTTATAGCGCGGCGGATTGCCTGCCGCCGCGATCATCCAGCCCTCCGGCAGCGCGTGGACACCGAAGGTCTTGTTCTGCAGCATCTGCAAAATCGCGGGCATAAGCGTCTCAGAGACACAGTTGATCTCGTCGAGAAACAAAATCCCCGTCCGAAGCCCGGTTTTCTCCATCTGCGCATAGACCGAGGCAATGATCTCGCTCATGGTATATTCCGTCGCGCGGAACTGCCGCCCGGCCGCTGTGCGGTCGACGATGACCGGCAGGCCGAGCGCGCTCTGGCGCGTGTGGTGCGTCATGGTGTAGCAGACGAGGCCGACGTGCTCCTCCTGCGCAAGCTGTGACAAAATCGCCGTTTTGCCGATGCCCGGCGGGCCCATGAGCAGGACAGGCCGCTGCTTTTCGCGCGGTATGCGCCACACGCCGTCCTCCGTTCTGGCCGTATAGGCGCGGATGGTCTGCCGCAGCTCCTGCTTTGCCTGTTTTATATCCATGCTTCGTCTCCTTTCGGCTTGTCCGCTTCCAGAACCAGCTTTTCCGCCCACGGCGGCAAATCGATATCGTCATACCGGTACTGCAGCATGGCGAAAATCACCCGGTACGCGGGCGGCGCATCTGGAAACACGCCGTAGCCGTCGGTAAAATACAAAATTCCCTGCAAATGCGCGAATTCACCCGATTCGATCAAGCCGTCAATGTACCGGAACGCCGGGCGGAAGTCCGTGCCCCCGCCGCCGTGCAGCGTCATGGTCCGCAGCCAATCGGACAGCTCCGCCAGCGTCGTCAGGCGTGTATCCTGCTGCACCTCGCAGTCGCATTCGATCACGTGCAGATTAAAGCGCTCGAAGAACAGGTTTTCACGGCCCAGCAGCCCCGCAAGCTCCCCCAGAAATCCGGCGCACAGTGACCGGGAGCATGACGCCGACGTGTCGATCACAACGGCAAGCTCGCGCAGACGGCGTTCCTCGGAATATTCCAGCGGCTCGATCAGCGGCATACCGCCGTAATGCTCCAGCCCGTAGAGATACCAGGCATATTGAAATTCCTCACCGGACACATGGCGGTTCTCGCGCGTCTCGGACAGCTCGCGCAGCACGGCGGCAAACGGCGCGCTTTCGCGCGTATCCGGCTTGATCGAGAAGACCGCGCCGCCTGTCCCGCTTCCGATGACAGGCTTTTCCGGCAGCGGCTGCGGCAGGAGCCGCCCGAGCGCCTGAAAGCCCGTTTCGTCCCCTTCACCGGAGGCAGCAGGCCGGTCTGCGGCGCGCACCGTCTCCCATCGGAAATGCTCGTCCAGTACCGCGCTCAGCCGCTCGTCCGGCGTGAGAAGCTCCGGCTCCGCCTGTAAAAGCGCGTAAATCTCCTCCGCGCGGCCCGCTTTTTTCACTTGCAGCTTACAGCGGGCAGAGAACGCATCGGGCGCTTCGCGCTCCTGCGGCAGAAGCGCGTGCCGCACCAGCAAAACCGCAAGATCACAGGCTGTATCCCAGAGCACTTTGTCCCGCCCCCGGCGGCTGCGCGGATGGCCGAGCATGAGGTGCAGCAGCAAATGCAGCGTCAGCCGCTCCGGCAGTTCGCTTCCGGCCAAAAATTCCCGTTCCAGAAAACCGGGCGCAAAGAGCGCCGCGCGCCCATCCGTCCCGGCGGCCGTCACATCCGCCTCTCGGCAGGAAAGCTTCCCCAACGGCAGCGCTAGCGCCGGCAGCCGCTCATAAAGCCGCCCGCGCACGACCGAAAACACCCGCTCCCCCGCCGTCATACCCTCGCCTCCCGTTTTCTTCATTGTACCAGCTTTCCTTCAAAATGCAATCCGCCATTTTTCTGCTTTACTTTCCGCCGCGTATCTGTTATACTATATGGGCAGTAAAAAATGCGCTCGTAGCTCAGTTGGATAGAGTGACAGACTCCGACGTTTCTGCCCCATTCGGCTGAGAGAATCCAAAAGCCGTTGATACGACTGGACTTTTCGGGTGTGAGAGCGATTTTCCGCGTGTTCCTTGACTACTGTTTGACTACCAATTTTAAAAAGCGATGACCGGCGTACCGCCGTTTATCTCATAGATGCGCTCGTAGCTCAGTTGGATAGAGTGACAGACTCCGACTCTGTAGGTCGCACGTTCGAATCGTGTCGGGCGTACCAAAATGCCGTGAAATCGTATGATTTCACGGCATTTTTATATAGAATTGTTCAAATTATCTGTTTTTGCTGCATAGCGCAACCGGACAGAGCTTTTCGGAAGATAGCTCAGATCTCCAAGCTGCTTTGCATAATCTGGCTGGCGGCTTTCTTGTTCTTATCGAACGCGTGGGTGTAGATATCCAGCGTGGTCGATGGCTGGCTGTGTCCTAAGAGTCCGGCAACCGTGCCGACATCCGTGCCGCTGGCGATGAACAGACTTGCCGCCGTGTGGCGCAGGCTGTGAACATTCAGATCTGTGGGCAGGTCATTCGCCTTGAGGATTTTCTTGAAGCGCCATGTGAAGGTCGAAGGTGTCATCGGCAGTTTCGTGCCCTTTCTGCGGAACACATAGTCATCCTTGGTCTGCTTGCGCCGGTCGTAGCGCTCGGTTTCGGCAGCGCAGAAGGCTTCGTATTCGCGGAGCAGACTTTCCATCTCGGCGGAGAAGTACACATACCGGTTTCCGGCTTTCGTCTTCGGCGCTTTCACGATGATCTCGTCACCGGTTGTTTTGACGGCATTCCGGCAGACGTGAATGCTCCGTTCGGCGTAGTTGATATCCTCCCACTTGAGTGCGCAGCATTCGCCGCGCCGCATTCCGGTCGCGATGATGAGCTTGAAGTATGTTTCGTACAGGATGCTCACGGCCTCCAGCGCCTGAATCAGCTTTTTCACCGTTTCATCATCCGCAATCTTTTTCTCTTTCTTCTGTCCTGCGTATTTGTAGGTGCGCCAAGCCGGGTTATGATCAAGATAGCCGCCCTCCATCGCCTCACAGCAACAATACCATGAAAACGGGAAATAGCTAGTGGATTTTGAAGATTCCACGAAAGAGACAATGACATCGGTGATATTTCAGCAGACTGGAAGTGATCAATCCAATAATCCTTCGGCCATCAATTGCTCAAGAACTCTTGCTTCTCTCTCAAACATGGCCTGATTGTAAGGGGTTTGTGTTACATTGCGATTCTTTCTTATCGCAGTTTCGGGATTGACAAATTCTAAAGTATATGTTTCTGCAAATTCATACTCGTCTAAGTTTTGCGCAACCACACAATCCTCTGCTTCGCAAAGATAATAATAATTATCCTGAACAAAGCATTCCGTCTCATCCAAATTACTCTTCTGAATGCGGTGGACATACCCATATTCTTTTATCGTTTCGGGTTTAACTACCAGCCCTGATTCCTCACGGGTTTCCCGTATCATAGCATCTATGGGCTTCTCACCGCTTTCTATCCCGCCGCCGGGAAACTTATAGTAGTCATATTTCAAGCTGTGTATCATGGCAATCTTGTTGTTTACAATGATAATACTTCTGGCAGAATTGCGAATAAATGCGTGTGTACATTTCCTGTAATCTTTCTTATCCATCTCAAATAGTAATCTCATGCTGCCTCCCCATAGCCCGATTTGTTGAACAAACTATATCACATATCTTTTCTGCATTCAACGATTGATATGGTGCGTCAGGAAACTTGCAAATCCATGCTGTTCTCGGAAAACAGGCTAGCAGAGGGCAGAAAAGAATTTCTGCATTTCCTCCATCGTCGGAATCTCCTGCGCTCTTCGTTCTGCATCCGGCAGGTCGATCATGCGGGCCGGATTTTTCTCAATAATCTCGTTGCGTTTTGCGTCGCTGAGAACCGCTGATACGACGGTCAGATATTTTTGTACTGTCTTTTCCTTGATGGGTTTGCCGCGATGGGTGCGCTTGCGGAGCTTCGCCAGCAGATTTTCCAGTGCTATGGGGCGCAGCTTGTTCAGCTTGATCGCGCCGATCTCCGGAAAGACTGTTTCGAGCGACCGCCGGTAAAACGCGATCGTGCCAGGCGCATATTTCGTCTGTCGCTCCAGCCAGCCGCGGGCGTAAGTTTCAAACGTCATTTCAGCGTCCTCGCTATAGCCCTGCTTGAATAGGCGCTCCAAACGCTCAGCTTCGTGGTAGACGTACTGCTCAACGCCACGCTTCGGTAGGTATCTGCCAGAATTCCGTTTTCTCTTAGAGCCGCAACGCTTTCCCGTACCAGCCGGGTAACCTTTTTGGGCGTGATGCCGAGGCTGTTGTCAGGGTCGATCTTTGCGGACAGTGCCGATGGTGAGCCGAGATATGTAGAATTGGCACGGAGCAATTCAGAGAGAAGTTTTGTGAGTTGAAGCGTTGAAATCTTAGAAGCACTGCTGCAAGTTTTGCTGTCCTCAAGCAGTTTCCAGACGTGATCTTCCTCGCCAAATTCGAGTTTTAACGTGCGATCCGGAATGTCGCGCCCAGTGCAGTGCAAGGACGCAACGTTGGCAAGACGGGAGTTTTTCTGGAGTACAAACGTCGAATCTGCCGCGCCGCTTAATCCCGTCGAACCGGAGATCATGTTCATCGGATCATCGTCGTGGAGTTTGCGCAGGTGGTGGATCAACAAAATTGCGATGTGCCGCTTGTCCGCAAGTTTCTTGAGTAAGCCGATGTCCTGATAGTCATTTGCGTACAAATTGCTGTCACTGCCCGCGCTCCGAACACGCTGCAACGTGTCGATCACAACGAGCTTCGTATTGGGATGCTCCGCTAGAAATTGCTCAATCTGCTGTTCCAAGCCGTGCTTGAGCGTGTCGGCCATGATCGCAAAGTGCAGCGTCAGCGGCGCATCTTCCGTCAGGTCAAAGAGTCGCGTCTGGATGCGCTGGAACGAGTCTTCGAGGCTGAGATACAGAACCTCGCCCTGTGTCACTGCAAAATTCCAGAGAGGCTGCCCCTGCGAAACGCACAAGCAGAGCCACAAAGCAAGCCACGACTTGCCGATCTTCGGCGCACCCGCGAGGATATGCAGGCCCTCTGGAATAAGCTCATCTACCAGAAAGTGCGTCGGTTCATACGTCCTGTTTTGCAGTTCTTCCGCATTGATGGTGTGTAGTTTATTCATATTGTCACCTCCTTCGATATTGTTATCGCGGTTTTTATTTTCGATTTCACCGCACCAATATCGTAACACAAGGATTGACTTTTGGAAATAGGTAATGTATCATTTCAATAGATACACTATATTGATGCAAATACATTCTCGAATGAGGAAACAGCTTATGGGCGTTTTGGGAAAGGATTTATTTGATTTACATCGGCCGCAAACAAACACCAAGGTTGAGTTTGGCGCATCGGCCTATTGGGTGGAGGACAGACCGCAGCCGCAGCCGTATGGAACGGTGCTGACGGAAGTTTTGAACCTTGACGTCGCGCCATTTCAGAAATTGATGGATCAACCGAACACAGCCGTTCAAGGAAAAAGCAATGATGTTCTGCGTGCTTACATGGACATGAAGAAGGGGCTTGCTTCTCTGCCGCTCTATCGGCTGTATCTGGAGGACTTTCGCGTCTTCGGTGATATGCCAGTTGAAGAATTTGTGATTGGAGACGCACAGGATGTCTTTGCAGCGTTCATGATGCAGGAAGATAACGATTTGCCCGCGTTCATGCAGCAGCAGATCGACGATATTCGTTTGATTCAGGAGCGGTATGCGTGGTTCCTCGACGGCGTTTTTGCGGACGCGGTATTTGAAAAGAAAAAGGGCCAGAAGAAAATTCCTCTGGCCCCGATGATCTGTTCGCGCGGATATGAAGCTTTTATCAGCGGCGTCAGTCTCGGTGAAAACCCTGAGACAGATGCGCCGCCGGTGAAGACGCAGTACTGCATCCGCGGCGAGAAGGAAAAGGCCGAGATCGTCGAGAAGATGTACTTTGACCGGCTGCTGGGTTTCGTTTATGTGGAGTTCATGAAGGGACTGCAGAAGGGATTTGTACCGAAACGCTGCGCCAACTGCGGTCGCTGGTTTTTGCAGACACCGGGTGCGACCTACGCCTATTGCACCGGGCCTGCACCGGGACAAGACGGTAAGACCTGCCGTCAGATCGGCGCGAGCAGCAGCTTCCGCAGCAAGGTAGAGAATAACGATATCTGGAAAGTTCACCAGCGGGCTTACAAAAAATATTTTGCCCGTATCAGAAGCGGGCTGATGACCAAGGGCGAGTTTGAGGTGTGGTCCCGGCAGGCGGCAGAACTGCGGGATGCCGCGCTGGAACGATATGCGCAGGCGGAGAGTGAGGAAGAACGGCAGCGCATCGCGCAGGAAGTTGCCGAAGCACTCAACGCAGAGTGATAGAAAGGAGTGAATCGCTGTGCGAACGCGATTCACCCCTTGCATCGTTGGTGAGAAGTGTTTTGTTCATCATGCAGGGCAACCTGTTTACTAGAAGAATTTCTATATAACCCTTGCGTCAGTTTTTCATATCAGCCTTCCATGCATCCACATCCCTAGCTACCCACACTTAACTGACACGGGATTCTTAGCTACTCTGTATAGTAGACCGCCAGATTGGAACTAAACTCATAAAAATCCCCCATAAAAGTGTGCGGGATATGTATATGTAATGGCTTATCATTCGTGCGTCCAGCAATAAGGGAAGCTGCCCGCGCTATTATAGCACGGGCAGCATATGTTTTAGAAGAAACAGCAGGAAAACGATATCATGAGCCAGAAATAATTCTAACGTATTGTGCCGCTACATAACCGTATTGGTTTTCCCCCGCCCAGTAGGTCATAACATAATACCAAGATATTCCGTCATCGGAATAGAGTTGCTGGATAATCCGCACTGTATGATTATTAGGCAGAAGATACATCGAGTTTGAGTTGTCTTCGAGTTTTTCGGGTGTCGATCTTAATTTCACGCCTGACTCTGCAACAACTTTTCCTGTTGCATAGTAGCGCTGCGGCTCGACAGTATCATTGCCAATGCCCATAGCACAGACGGGGAGCAGCATACTGGACACAATACACACGAGAAGGACAAGGCAAACAATGTTTCTTTTCTTCATATAAATACCGCCTTTCTTTTTGCTTTTAATGTTTAATCGAACTGTTCTGCGAGCATAAGCTGTACTCTTGACTGGATTTTCCCTGCTGTTTCTTCTTCTGCCGCTTCTCCAGCTAAATAGGGTGCAAGCTCTTCTCGAATGATCTGTTCGACGGTAGTCGTCGGGTAGTCTGCTGCTTGCAGACCATCGACCATCTGATAGAACATATCAATCTCATGCTGTGTGATCGTTTCCTTCTCCAGCAGCCCGGTAAGCTGCACTTGGAGGACAGAATCGTTGACAGGCAGACGCAGCTTCATATTTTCCTGACAGGGCTGCGTCAGCAGGTAGCTCAAAAAAGCCCACGCGCCGGATTTTTGTTTGCTGTTCGCATTGATAGCAAATAATTCCGAAAAATGCAGGACGCTGCCGTTTGCATGGTCGCTGGGATATCCGCAGAATACATACTGCTCCATCGGCGGCAGCAGATAGCGTTCCGCGTTATATGCAATGGTTCCCACATCCGTGATTACATCCAAATATAAAAGCCCATTGCACGGATACGACTCTGCCTTGGCCGCTTCCTGCAATTTTAACAGCTGGAGCTGCGCCTTGAAGGAATCCGAATCGAAGCTGCACGATGCTTGCGCCGTATCCACATAGTCCCGTGCGCAGAGCGCAGCCATCGACGGCGTATAATCAAAGCCGTCCTCACCAGCGCTGTTTGCGATGAATGGATAACGCGGGACATCGGAGCTCGTGCAGGCGGCTAGAACAGCTTCCGGTGTAAATGTCTCCAGTCGATTTGGGTCAACGACGTAGGTACTGATACGATAACCAACCGGAAGCCGGTAAAGATTTCCGCTTTTGGTCAGAGCCTGCCGGATACTAGTCCGCATCACGCTCAGCGGCGCGGAGCTGTCCGCGTTCATCCACGGAAGCAAATCCTCAAAAACGTCTGCATCGTGCAGCTGCTGCCATTGTGTTTCGCTCAGCAGATAGATATCATAGCCCTTGCCAGTTCCAAGTTCGGTCAGCGCCAGTTCTTTTTCTTCGGGGGACTTTGCTTCAATCACCGTGACCCGGTATTGCGGATATAGTTTCTGAAATTCACTCGCGTAAACCGTCAAGGGCAGATCGTTGAACGCTGCCTGATATAGTGTGATCTCCGTCGGCTCTGCCAGCGTTTCGCCGTCCGGCAGCCGTTCATAGAAGCACGCGGCCTCGATGCTGCTGTTCAGCGCGAAGAAGCCCGCGTCTGTGCCGAGAACCGTCTGATAGTTGTTTGCCGCTGTGTTGGCGTTATCCTTCCAGCTCAGAACAGCCGCGACAGTCCCAGTTTCAAAATCCGGTTGTAACAAATACTCCTGATTCACAAGCAGGAGCCTGCCATCAACACCCAGCCCCATACCATGCACGTCCAGCGCCGCGCAGGAGAACTCCGCTTCCGCCTGAAGCGTCTCAGCGTTCAGCCGCACGACCTTCCCCGTCTCATAAAGCGTATCGCCTTCGACGCGCACATAGACTGCATCCGGAGTAGCCAGAATTTGCAGCAGCTGCCCGTCAAACGCGCCCTGTTCCGCAAGCTGCTGCCCATCCGCACCGATTTTGACGACCCGTTCGGCAAAGAGCAGATAGTATGCGCCGCTGCCGCCGTCAAATCCGCGCGGCTCCTCCGGATAGACTTCTGCCAGCGGTACCGTACCGAGGATCGCTCCGTCAGCATCATAGGTCGTGATCGAATAGCGCCCCTCCGGCGCGTCCGTAGTGACCGGTTCTCCATCTACATCAAAATAGAACGCTGGATAAGTACCCGCAAGCAACGCCAGCGCATCGCCGGTTCCGCACACACCATACAAATATTCCGCGTCCGGCAGCGGGAGCGCCGTGGCGCTGCCGGACGCGCCTGTCAAGCCAAGCGCCAACGAAACGTTGGAATAGGAATAGATCCTGCCGTCCCAGATGCATTGCCCCTCGGCCTGCGTGATCCCCTCCGGCAGCGGCCATGTCGTCTGCCGGTAACATTGACCATCCGGCAAATTGCGAACGTCGATCTGTACCGCCGAAGAAACCTCTGGCGGCGTTTGCACGTTTTCACCTTGGGTTTCCTGCCGCGCAGAGCACGCGGACAGGAGACATAAGCATACGACCCAAAAAACAAACAATTTCTTTTTCATAGTTTCCGTATCCCTTGTCTGCTCAAAAATGGTTGCGGACGTTTGTGCATGGAAGAAGTCGTTCATTTACCGATTTTCCATAAGGTATAGCTGCACGCGATTCTGAATCAGTGCAGCAGCTTCGCTTGCTGTTTTAGAACCGGCGAAAAAGCTGGCGCTTTCATCTGTGATTATTTTCAAAATGCCTTGCTCTGAATTCTCGACCATACTGGTATTCTCGATAAGAGCGCGGAATGCGTCTGCATCAGATGGCTTGATTTTATGGGTGAACTCCAAAAACGTTTGACCTGTTTCAATCAAAAACTGAAGCCGTTCATCCAATGCACTTTGAGAAGCTGGAATGCCAACGCCCAGCAATCCGTCCGGCTGAAGATTTCCTAATGCAAAACGGATAAATTCCCATGCCGCTTCCTGTTTCTCACCCTGCGCAGAGATAGCAAAACATGACAGGAGTTCAAACATACTGCCATTTCCACTTGATGTCGGAAAGCCTACATAGCAGTAGTTATCATGATACAACTCGCCAATTGTCCCAATTCTTATGATATCCTGAATATTTTCAAATTCCAGTACGCATCGCTGCCCAAGCGTTTCTGTACCTCCGCTCTGGCCCCAATCCTTGCACATCTGCAACGCCGCAGAAAATTCTGGCGAATCGAAGCTGCAAGTTGCGCTGGTCTGATCGACAAATTTGCCGAGTGCAAATCTGCTGTACCAGCCAATTAGCCATTCGGATGTAACAAAACTCTCAAAAGGAGGTCTTTCACTGCCAAGCTCCAGAAGTCTTTCCTGCAATTCTTCGATACTGATTCCGGCATGGTCAAAATCATCATTCGCCGCAACCCAGGTATCGACGGCAAACGTATAGGGAAGCCAATAGAGCCCACCATCCTCTGTCATGCTGGTGAGCAGGCTTTTGATAAACCAGTCCCGTCCATATTCCGGGTCTGCGTCGAGATATGGTAGTAAATCCGCATATGCATTCGCGCCAAAATCGTTTGGACTTTTGAAGCAATAAAGATCCGGAGCTTTGCCTGCCATGATTTCTGTACGCAGGAGTTCCATGCTGCGATCTTCTGTTCCGTAATTTACCAGCTTGACCAGATAACGATCCTGCGACATATTGAAATCGCTGACAATTGAGGCAATCGCCACATTCCCATCCGAGGCAATTGTAAGCTCCTGTTTCTTGCTGGTATCACTTCTGCGAAGATAGGATATATAATTCTGATACGGTTCATAAAGCACATACCCGGCTTGCCAAGGGCGGATTTCCAAAAAGCCCTGCGCTGCAAGCCCGACATCTGCCCATAAGAACGCTTCCTGTAAGTTTCCCGTTTGCAGATTAACATAGCAAAGCGCATTGGCGTTCGTTGTCTGGTTATTCAACAAAAGCTGTCCCTCTGCATCAAGTCCCATGCCGCATATTCTGGTATTCTGGAAAAAGAGAGACGTTTCCACCTCATATGTTTCAAGATTCAGCGTATGAAGTTCTGCGTTGTTATAAGCCACATCAACGGATATGGCAAAGGCTTCGTCTCCAACCATTTGCAAAGAATCGAATTGCCGTGTTTCATCCAATGTGATCTTGCCTTTTTCATTCCCGTCATCGTCGATCACGATGATAGCTGCACGGCATTGAAGAATGTATCCGCCGTTGATGCGGTATATCTGCTTAAAAGTAAATCCGTTTTGGGTATATCGCTCGGCAAGCTGCAATGTGGAAATATATGTATCATTGCTGTCAAACGTAATGATCTCAAAATCGCCTTTCGGCGGATCATTCAGTGTAAAGTTGTCCTCAAAATCATAATATGCAATCGGATATGAGCCACACAGAAGCGAGTAATTGTCGCCATCCTGACACATTGCATATACAAATTCATATTCTTTGGGAAGTTCCAGTGTTTTCCGTGTATGGTCGGCACATGAATATCCAAATACTGCCCCTGTTGCACCGATTCCAGCGGTATAGACCCTGTCGCGGATGCCGAGCTGCGCTGTTGCCATAACCATACCTTCCGGTAAAGGCAGTGTTGCAAGTTCATATCCTTCAACTGCATCCGTTTCCGCTGGAGCATTCTCGCTATTTTGCGGCTTGGGACTGTCTTGGGGGAAAGAAATGCTTGGCTGCTCTGAACTCTTTTCAGTCTGCGGCCATGCGTCTGTAAGTGAGGTTACTTCTTCTTTCTGCTTACGGCTGCACGCAGATAGTATCAAAGCAAGCAATATAAGTACGATAATTATAGCGGGCTTACGTTTTTTCATATAAATGCTCCTATAAGTGTCGAGCAGGTGAAACACCTGCTCGACGAGATTTCAGTAAATCACTACGGTTTATGCAACATAAATATCAAGGCAGCGAAGATTGACATAGCCACGGTTACCTGTATTTGCGCCGCTCTGCATTACGCCATAACCCCAGTACTGGTTGTCCGTTCCAAGAACATAAATAGAATCCCCGTTGCTGTTAATATCAAACAGCATGATATCGCCCGTATAAAGAAGGCCGATAATATTCTGGGAGTTATTCGGATTTGCGGCTGTTCTGAGACGGGTACCATCCGAATTAACCACACCGTATTCCCGGCCATGGCCACCAGCAGCGAATACAGAGCACGCCAGCAAACTGCAAATAGCAACACAGGCAAGCATCATTGCCAGCAAACGTTTCGTCTTTTTCATGCTTTTCATCCTTTCTTTTTATATGCCGTAAGTTGTGGATCATTTGGAATTTGGTGGTTGTTTGTGTTTCTTGAAATACGTCATTACGCACGCATAGGCATCACCTCTCCGGTAGATACAGGCATACCCAAAGCAGATCGTATTTGAAATAGTAATTCAGCAACAACCCTGCTATTAATGAAATAATAGTCTGGCGCAATCACACCTGAAGCATAGTGAAGTGCGTTTGTTTTTTCAAGCATCGTGGTAGAACTGCGGATTATTCCTGCAAAACTGCAAGTACTTTGTCAATGAATGCGTTCATTTTTTCGAGTGCGGCATATTCGCCCGATAACTAAGAGGATTCCTTCTAAAGCTAAACTGACAGCAATTCCATCACCAATCCGGTACAACTTAAAGATAGCGGCCAGCCCCGTCGCCGCAAGCAAGCCTATAAGAATTAATGCTGAAATACACCGGTATCGCTTTTTTTCATCGCTGTCCAATGGCTTTTCAGGAGAATCCAGCGGGGCTAGCGCAATTACAGCAACTGTTCCAAATAAAAGCATACAACCAATAATCCGTTCATGTGAATGAACCGAAAATATTCGAATGACGCATACAGAAAGAACAATTGCCGCTGCCGTCAGTCCCATGCAGGCGGTTTCAGTCTTTGCATGAATACCGCCTGCATAGGTACGAATGGAGGAAAACGCGACATAGAATAGAACTGCTTCTAACGGAACGCCAAGAATCAGCCCGCAGATCGCTGAGAAGCAGAAAAAGAGCAAATGTGTGAGTAGAATATAAAACCCGTACTCATATAACTCAACATCTTCGCTTTCTAGCATTGACTCAGCGTACAACATTCGGACAATTCGCTTAGAGAGTTTACTGATCACTTTTTGCCTGCTTGGAATTTTTTCAGTGCACTCGGAGCCTTGGGCTGGTAGAACGAGATGCAGGTAGTGCTGTTGGCGTCTCTCTTGAGTGCCTTTTCTGCAATGGTCTTTGCGATTTTACTCAGTGTTTTCTTTGTGGACTTCATTTTGTCTCACCTCCTGCCCCGATCATAGCATCAATTTTATCCAAAACAATAGGTCATGCAGAACTGCAAGAAAAAACAGGAAAAAGAGCGAAAATCGTCGTGTTACAATGACTTCGACGAAAAACCGTAAAATATAATTGTTATGCAGAACAGTTCTGCCTTGCGTTGTTCTAATCAATCGTGCGGTATGATATCATTGCAGCACGGTGATTTATGTGGAAATAAACAAAAAACTTATTGGAATACGAATTATGCAGCGCCGAAAGGCGTTGAAAATGACACAAGAAGAATTAGCAGAACAAGTCGGTCTGTCAAAAAATCATCTATCCAATATTGAGCGTGGTGTGTATTTGCCTACAACACAGCTTGTGCTTCGACTTTGTGCCGTTCTTGGCGAGACACCTGATTTCTACCTCATCGGGAAAATTACCACCGAAACTGATGAAATCTCATCCTTGATTAAGCGGCTACCTGAAAATTCCCAAAAAGTTGTATGCCGTTTGATCGAAACGTATTTAGATACGTGTAAAGAATAGCGGTCATCTTCTATGCAAAAATGCTGATAATTCCTGCATAATTGCTGAATTTACATATAGAAGTTCATTTGACGCAGCTTCATACGAATGGTAAAATAAGCTCATAGCCAAACGGCTATGAGCTTATTTTTGCAGGGGTGATCAATTGAGAATTCTGATTTGTGATGACGAACAACAATACCTGGATATTCTGTCTGCTCATGTTTCGGAATATATGCGCAACCGCTATATTGATGCTGCTATCACGGCGACAACTTCACCAAGAGATGTTCTTCAGGCTGGTCAGAGTTTTGATCTTGCATTTCTGGATATTCAGATGGACAGCATGGATGGAATTTCCCTTGCTAAGGTACTGCGGGAACGTAATAGGAAACTTGCCCTGTTTTTTGTTACAAACTACGATGAGTATCAGGACGATGCAATGGATTTGCAGGCTTTTCGTTTTTTTGAAAAGCCATTCAATGTGAACCGGCTGTACGCAGGGCTGGATAAGGCGATGGAGTATATTGACGGCGCATATGTGGACATTTTTCTTTCCGGAGATGGCGGACAGCAGCGTGTCGTAGTTGATGATATTTTCTACGTGACACGGAGTGCCCGTAAAGTTGTGCTTGTAACGAAGGATTCCAACTTATTCACCAACGAAAATTACGATGCACTGTGCGAAAAATTGCCGCCGCTATTTTTCTATCCTGTTCATAAATCGTATTTTGTCAACCTCCACTACGTCCAGAAATACAGCTATTCTGAATTGATTCTGATCAACAGTGATCGAGTTCCAATCGCCCCCCGCAAGCAGTCTGCATTCCATAAATTCTGGTTTGAGTATCTGCGGAGGCGCTGAGTATGCTGAATCCACTGACTTCTGTTGTTGTATACCTGACAGAGATGTTGATCTCGTACATTTTTCTCTCCAACGTTTCAGAAAAGCGTTTTCCTTCTGGACGCTGCTTGGTTATTGGCGCAGCAGTATTTGGCGCAGCCTGTGCTGGGAATCTTCTTCTGGATAATAACATTGTTGTCAATACTGTTACAACGATTTTGGCCAACAGTTCTTTTGCTATACTTTGCTTTGAGATCCGCTGGATTATTGCCGTATTCTATTCGCTCATTCTGTGTGCAGTCAACGCTGTTTGGGAATTTGCTGCAATTTCTCTAGTGAGCGCAATAACAAAAAGTCACTTTTTTGACTATAATAGCGACTTCGCCCTCTTTATCCTAGAATGCCCGCTTTCCAAAACACTGTACTTCTTCACTGTTTTGATTTTTTCAAGGCTTGTAAAGTCTACTGTGCAGCGAAAGCGGCTTCCGCTGGCGCTATTTCTTTATCCTGCTGCTGTTACAGTTTGTCTTGTCCTGTTCTGGATCGTATGTGCACACGCTGGAATCACAGCTGACGGTCAAAAGTATCTTGCTGCAGCAAGCATGATTCTTCTTTGTTCCACTGTACTTCTTTTCGTAACCTATCAGCATCAAATGGAGCAGGAAAATGAGGCAATGCAGATGCGAAGTGAGTTCGCGCGTTTACAAACGGAAAAAGCCTATTATGATATTCTGGAGCAACAAAATCAGCAACTTATGCTCTACGCGCATGATGCTAAAAACCATTTGGCTGCAATTGGGAGTCTAAGTGACGACCCCAGAATCGGTGGCTATCTTTCCAAACTGTCTGCACAGTTGTCCGATTATACACGCAACTGCCACAGTGGAAATAAAATGTTGGATGTAATGATCCACAAGTTTGCCGTAGATTGCTCCATGCGTAATATTCATTTCGAGTATGATGTAAAGCTTTGTAATTTGAACGAAGTCGAAGATATCGACTTGGTTGCTATCCTAGGCAATCTGATTGACAATGCAGTTTCTGCTGCAGAAAAATCCCGTGAAAAGCGAGTTTCCCTTGCTACTGCAAGGAGAAACGCATATAGCGTTATTGTAATAAGTAATAGCTGCGACGCGCAGCCGAAGACAAGCGGAACTCACCTGGTTACATCCAAGGAAAATAAGAGCGCACATGGTTTTGGATTAAAAAGTGTGCGAAAAACGCTGCGAAAGTATAATGGCGATTATGAGTGGACGTATGATGCAAATCGTTGTTTGTTCGTTGTAACGGCAATGGTTGGCAGTCATTCACCGGTATAAGTCAAGCGTTGTATCTGTAAACTCTGTGAATTATGCTGTTTCAAACCTTTCACCAAGGTGACATCACCTTTAGGTTCCTTTGCCAACCGGCGTGTGGGTTCGAATCCCACTACCCGCACCAAATTAAGGGCCTTTAGCTCAGTTGGTTAGAGCAGACGGCTCATAACCGTCCGGTCCCGGGTTCGAATCCCCGAAGGCCCACCAAAATAATTGCGGTACATTTGTAAGCGTCAAATAGTCCTGAACCGGCGGCATCAGAAAGATGTCGCCGGTTTAGGCTTTGCATACCGTCTGCACGGCTGGCAGCCATGGCAGGCAATCTTCCGGCTGGCTGCCGCGCGGCAGTGCGGTCAGAAGATGGTCCCGTCAAGATTTATGCGCAAAATTGTTTGCAGGCTCCGGCAGACCTGAAGTCAGCCGGCAATAGCGGCGTCGTCCATGACCGCCTCTAGGTGCTTCATATTCATGTATTTTTTGCAGCCCAATTGGGTGCCCGCCACGTGGCGCAGCCTCGCGCAGACCAGCATCAGGGCGGAATTTCCGTCAGGAAATGTCCCTACCACCCGCGTCTGTCGGCGGATCTCCCGGTTCAGCCGCTCGATCACATTGTTGGTACGGATGCGCGTCCAATGCTCGCTGGGAAAATCGCAGTAGGTCAG
>OLXP01000227.1_pt1 | contig 36465 bp, 43 predicted proteins | sample 1644201 | NCBI WGS metagenome assembly OLXP01 (sample SAMEA103958163, study PRJEB25191) | human gut metagenome
TAACATGAAAATGGGGATTGGAAATGCCACCGTCCTCTTTGTCGAGGGAATGAATGGCAAAGTCCACGACCATCCCCCGGCTCACAAAATTGTCCAATAAAAATTGCCTTGCAAGATTGATGTTTTCCTCCATGGAAAACTCGTTCTGCAAGGCAATGTCAAAGCTATATGCAAGCTGTGCTTTCTTGCCGCGCTCGGCTTTCTCCACGGCGTTCCAGAGCGTTTCGCGGTCTGCGTACTCAGGCGGCGCGTGTGACGGGAGTAGGATTTCAGAGCAGATCACACCGCCCTTGCGGGTGTAGTCGCTGTCCTCGCCGTAGTATTCGCTGTGCAGCTTTTCCCCGGCACGGTACGCGGCAGCAGCCACGGCAGACTGCCCCGCGCTGCGCTTGATCTGCGTCACATGAAAATGAAATAACGCGATACTCAGTCACCTCCTGCGTGATTGCTGACGGCTTCCGCGAGCAGTCTTTGTGTGTCCGGCAGAGCAAAGACCTGTTCGGCAAAAGCGTAAAACGCGCGTTCACTCAAATCCTTCGTCTGCGGTGCAACGCTCTCAATGGCAGTACCACGGGTGATAAGCCGGTGCGCCCGCTTGCGCCGTTCTCCCTTTTCATAGTAGGTGGCGCGGTTTTCAAGGCGCTGGATTTTGTGTTGCTCCTGCGCAAGCTGACGCTCGACCTTTTCTTTCTGCGCTTGCAGCTTTTCGATTTCTTTTTTGTGCATGATCTTGACCTCCTGACTGATAAATGGATAGAAAAAGACCGCCTACGTTTTCAGTAGACGGTCTGCGTGATGATATGGAATTTTCAAACTTTGCGGTGGAAATGGTCTGCGCCAGCAGACGGTTTCCGCTGCAAAGTGCGCTGGGATAGACGCGCAAGCGTCGCAAGGGGTGCAAGCCCCTTGTACGGAGCAACGCGACGCAAAACAGCCCGGACAGTCAACTGTCCGGGCTGTCTGCCTCGCAGAGCGCACATACTCCCGTCAGGAGAGTATAGAAGTGCGCCCTTGTTACCAAGGGATTTTTCATCACTCACACAGTTCTGCCGCATATAGTTTCGCAAATTCTTCTGGGCAGCGGACATCGCAGCGCGTTTGCAGCGCCTCAAAGGTGCAGGCAGTCAGAGCGAACAGCTTCTGAAGTTCCTCATCCAACAGCTGTTTTCTCAAAGTTTTAAAGCCAACCAACGCTGGAATGTTCCACGCCTTTCGCTGCATCAGATAGCCAAATGGGATATTTGCCAGCTTGTCGATTGCGACGTACGGGCGGCCAAAGGTTTTCCCGCAGCGAAGGTACTCGGCATTCAGAAAGCCAGTTGCAAAATCCTCGTTGGTAAACAGGAACGGCGTATCCTTGCAAGGAAGGCTGTCCAGTTCTTCCAATGCTTCTTCCATCGAAACGCCGCCAGCTAACATCTTGTCCGTAATGCCGGTGATTTCGGCAACAGGAGCTGGCAGCGGTTCGGCTTGTCGAATATAGATCGTCGGTCTCTCCCAGTTGATTTCGTAATTTGCCATGCGGGCAATGCGAATGGCGATGATGCGGTCTTTCCATCTGTCCAGTCCTGTCGTTTCAATGTCGATCAAGTACCACGCATCGTTAAACATATTGCTGCGCATGGCTTCCCGGTTCTGCCAGCAGGGAAGTGTCGATTCCCGGAGCAGCTTTACCGCAAGATTTCGATTCCGGTCGAAACGCTCGTGCAGATCAACCGAAAGAATCGGATACTCCGGCATGAAAACCTCGCGGCGTTGTTCCCTGGTCATGGTATCCGAAAACAAAATGATCGGCACAGGCACATCATTTATCCGCCGATCGTCCTGCCCACGCAAAAAATCATCCAGCAAATCTACGGAGAGCCGCTTCGGATTCAGGATGATACAGCGTGCCTGATCAACGATCCGCTCAACGGCGGCATGATTCAGTTCTTCCGGTGAAACCGAGATGATTTGGAATGTTGTCGGCAGAAGAACACCAAGCGTTTGCAGCTCCGTCCGTGTCAAGCCGACGCAGAAAATATCATTCGTCATAGCAGTAGTTCCTCCCTGTCTTTCAGCAGGATCACCTTACGATTCTGGCAGAGTGTCTGCATTCTTTCCGGTGCGTCGGTGTGCATGGGGATGACGATTTCCGGGTCTGCCTTTTCAATCACATGGCGCAGATCATCCGGCGAGGCGTGACCACTGGTGTGAAGCTCTGCCCATGTTCCGGTCAGTGACAGAAACTCCGGGATGGTGCTGTCCGGTTTTGTTCGGTATCCGTCCCACATGGAATAGAGCAGAATGCTTTGCTGCGGGTCAAATTGTCGGATAATGCGTTCAAACTGCCGATTGACACGGACAAACATCAACCCGCCGCGCTCTTGAAAGCCTTGAAGAATACCGGGACCGGGAGTATTCAGCTTTGGCATTTCATAAAATGTCGATAGACTGCTCCAACGGTCGGAAACCACCTTGACCAGCGTTTTTTGATACTCGTCACAAATGCAGTATTTTCCACGCGGCACTGCCCGCGCCAGCGCAAAAATGCGGTCAAGGTTCGTCGTTGCGCACAGCACAAAGACATACTTGTACTGCCGCAAATACGCTTTCACACGTTTTTGCAGGTCCCACTCCGTCACGACCTCGTGTTCAGAGCGAGAAACGGTCGTTCCCTCCGTGACAACCACATCGACGGTTCCAACGCGTCTGTCCAGAATCTTGTCCATGACATTGCCGCGCACGCCGTGCAGCCGGAAATCGCCGGTATACAACAGCCGCTTGCCGTCCGCTTCAATCAGGAATAGATAGCTGTCACACGCGGAATGGTCGATACAGAATGGCGTGATCTGAATATCACCGATCAAAAACGGCTTGCCGGGAGAAAAGGTTTGAATGGTTTCGATGCGCCTGCAAAGCGCTTCGTTCTTTTGCCCGCCACGCTCTGCGGACAGGCGCATGATGTCCTTTGCCAACGCACCGGCATAAATGGGAATCTCCGGGCGGATGCGCAGCATTTGCCCGGTATGGTCGCCGTGATAGTGGGTAAACAGTACGGCATCGCAATGTCCGTTCCCATCCGTCACACCCGGAATATTCAGCGGTGCGGAGACGAAATTTGGATCAAGAGATAGCTCGTCACCCATATCAATGAGGATGCGCGTGCTTGCCGTGGAGATTTCGGCAGCAATGCCGCCGATCTGGTGCGTGCCTCGATGAATACAGAGTTTCATTCCCCTTCATCCTCCTACACATCTCCGTATAGGATGGAGATACCGTGAAACAGCTTCCAGCCCCGGAGCGCCCGGTCATACTCGATCCATTCCCCCGTTGCTTGCAGAGCAGCGATATAACGCTGCACGCTGCGCAGCGGCAGCTCGGTCAGCTCCGATAGCTTCTGCGTGGAAATGCCGGGATGCTTGCGGATGAGCGCAAGGATTTTCAACCCGTTGACCAGCTTTTCGCTGTACTCGTGCGCTTTTTTGCTCTTGCTGTGTGCAGTGAGCAGCAGATACTTGAGCTTGTCCTTGATGGCGTCAAAGGAATCGTAGCATTTGAAGAACTTCCGCAGCTCCTTCGGCGGCTTCGGCTCGTCAAGCCAGATGACCGTTTCGTTGGTGCAGCCATCAATTTGCGAATACAGGTCAAAAATCATATCCGCAGAGTCCTGGTCTAATGCGGCAGCGTTCACGATCATCGCATCACAGCCGATGGCGATCACGTCCGTCGGGGTATCAGCTATGTATAGCTCATACGCTCTGGTTGGGAGACTTTCTTCCACAAGTGTGTTTTCTTCGTCTGTTAGACCAAAAGTGTTCACACGATAATCCTTGCTCATTTACCGTTGCCCCCTTTCATCAGTTCACTTCTTGCCACATCAAATTCTGTCCCGCAGGTGGTGCACTGCATCCGGACATATTGCCTTGCCAGTTTATTCTGTTTCAGGCGAATCACCAAAGCAATGCTCCAAAAAATGATGCCGACGATTGTGATGAATACCGAGATCATATAGCCGCCGAATGCAACGATCAGCCACAGTACAAACCAGATACCAAACTCCGCCTTTGGATAGGGAATACAGCGCACGTTATGGCTGCCGCAGTTCGGGCAGGTCACATCATCGCCAGAGCGCACAGCGTTTTCCTGTTGTGTTTCTTCTGCCATTTATTTGCCCTCCATGTTCTTCTTTTTGAGGACAGTATAGCAAACCGCCGCGACAACAGGGTGGTAGAGTTGAAAAGTTAATAATCCAAAATTTCGATTTCCCATTTTGATGGCGTTCCCGTGTCACAGTCAGGAACTTCTTCTAAATCAAGCGGAGCGGCATTGGGGCTCTTTACGGTAGGAATGATAACGATCGCCCCTGGGGTGCAAGGGGTATCACAACCAGTGACACCATTTGCATAAGAAGTGCTTGGTGATACCGTTTCGATATTTTCAAAAGGAAACCGGAGTAACTCGACCTTGATGCCATCATCACTTATTTTGTCCATCAGTCCAACAAGGTTTCTGCGATTGCCTAATGTATTATATTCGTTGTTTTGGGTGCTTCCCTTGAAAAACAGCGGGCAAATCCGAACTTCCTTGCACTTACCATCTAAACCGTAACTTCTTAACAGCTCGTTCATATCCACCGTCTTGTAATAAGTGTAAATCTCCAAAACGCAGCGAAGCAATGTTTCCTTGCTCTTAGGTGCTTTTAACTCAATCAGTCTCAAAATCCCTGTGGATTCGTCGAAAGTCATCAAATCAATTTTACCGGCTCGATCGCTTTGCTTGCTTTTCAGCGGAACTTGATAATCGATGACCTCGCCGAGTGGGTTCAGTACCTTTTTCTGGGCTAAAGCCAGTGCGATTCGTTCTTCCTTTCGGTTAGAAGTTTCGCGAGGCGTTGTTCCGTTATGCGAGCCAATTTTGTAGTTCCCACGTTTGATTTTTTTGAATCTGATTAAATAAATCGTAGTGTTCCAACAAATACTCAGAAATGATTTCTGTGTAGTACCTGGCACCGTAGTACCTGGCACCATCGGCTTTATAAGTCGTTCCGGTACGCCTTATGCAGGTAGCCGTGTAAAAAGTTGACATATCCTTTGCGGCTTCTTCTATTTGTGCAATCGTCTCAGTTCTGGTATATTTTCGTCCCATGATTTATATTCCCCTTTCATTTCTCTATATAAATACGATTCAGGTCAAAAAATGACAACCGACTATGGAATACTATGTTTCTATTTCTTCAATTCTTTTCACAATGCGCATGGTTGCTTCACTTGTGTCGAGTTTGTAACAAGATGCTGAAACAAAATATTTTCCCTTCCGGTTTTTCGGGAAATCCTTTTGCTTTTCAACCTGATACCCGAATGGCTTTAAGATGCTCTTGATCATGCGACCGACAACAGTCCGAGTGAACCCATCGCTGAAGTCGATCATCGGATTATCCATTTCCTCATAAAATTGTTCTAACTCCAAGACACAGCCGGCAAGAGCTGGTTTGCCTTGATCTGCATATTCAGCCATTTTAATGATGATCTCATCTTGGTTCAGAAAATCAAATATTCTGTTCGCATCCGTATTGAACTCAAAGCCGGAACAGTTTTTGTTGTCCGTAATAAAGCCAGAATACGTTGCTTTCATCTGTAAGCCCCCTTAATTCACAGGCGTATTTTCACGCCTGTGATATTATCGTACTCTACATTTTCAAAAAAGTCAAGATGTTCTGTTGTTTTTTATTGATAATGTTTTTCGGGCAGCAATTTTCTCACACCGTTCTTCTTCGCCCACTCGCTTGCCCCCCGTCTCCGTTCCTCGCTGTACGGCGCAGTCAGACGGAAGCTCAGTCTACCTTTCTCGATCTCAAATGTCAGACATCCTTGCTCGTCATCGTCGATCTGGCGGCAGCATTGCGGGTACTTTGCCGCAAATGCTGTCAGCCGCTTTTTGAGATCGGTGTTGTAGGTCTGCACCTCAATGATGCGGCTATGCTCGTCAAAATAAATCACGGTTGTCTTTTGCTTTTTGGTAAGCCCTGTTCTCATAAAACCTCCTGATTTTCACGATTTTTTCTCAGCTCTTGAATTGGAAAAGTGCTGCGATTTTTTGATAGAAACGCCCCAAACGATGCGGAGTATATTTCGCCTTGCCTTATCGACTGATTTGCCACTTTTCCAGCTCTTGACTGCATTTTCATGGTGTTCTGTTTGTGCGGCTTTTCAGCCACTCCACCAACTCATTTTTCATCACCAATTTGCGCCCGCCGATCCGCAAGGTCGGAAAATCCGGGCTACTCAAGAGGTTATATGCGCCCGCTTTGGAAATCTGCAATGCTTCGGCAAGCTGCTTTGCGTCCATCACATCGGGCATGGCTTCAAACGGTTCTCTGCTCATAAAATCTCCTTTCCCGCATGAAAAAGCAGCCACGATTTCTCATGACTGCTTAGCTGTACTGTTATTATTCCATTGGTTTGACTGAAAAGGTAACTTCTAAATAAGTGTTCAACAGCTGCTTTGTCTTCATAATTTCTGTAATGTCGCTTATATCTCCAATTTCGACACACAAATAATCATCAACTTCAGTATGTGCTACTAAGCGATATTCTTGTTGATATTCGTACTTTTGCCTTTTCCAAAACGCAATCCTCAGATTATCTTTTTGAATTTGTTTCAAATGATCGACATTATTAAAGCCATAATATGAAACAAAATCTCTCGAATATCCAATATTATTTGCGAGTAATGCGTCTTTTACTCTATTGAAAAATTCATCAGCGTTCTTGATTATCAACACGCTATCGCCGAAGCTGGGCATCTTAGCTAATTGTTCTTCAGTGAATTGATAACGAACAGTAAGCGTATCCCCGTCCAAACGCTCAGACACATGGTTGCGGTAGTCCATCATAAACATGCAGAAAACAGGACATTTTAGATACCCTAAGTTAAAGGATGCAGTTGGAGCAGATATTTGTCCCAGAAATTCGTGAGTGTCAGTTGTAAACACAGATATTTTCACATCCTGCAACATCATCTGACCATCATACATATCTCCTACATCCTCATCGGAGGTTCCTTTTTCTAAGTCTACATAGTATTGAAGATTCTTCATGTAGAATTGCCCGGCTTGCAGTTTTTGTAAATTCTCTTCTTTACCGAATTTCAAAAGTATTGACCACGCATTTTCGATTGTTTTTTCTTTCATATTATCTAACTCCTATGATGTGTGTCCATCTAAGTATTTACCATACTCCGCTGTCACAAAGTCCTCATATGCGTTTGCGATTTTGGCGATCCGCTTATGGACTGCGCTGGCGGTCTTGTAGCCAACTTTGTCCGCAATCTCCTGTTCGGTCAAGCCGTCCATGCGCAGCTTTAATATTTCCCTGTCTTTCTCGGTAATGCTCTGCTCGGCAAAGGCGGTGATCTGCATTTCGGAGATAACCTTCTGTTCAAACTCGCCGCGAGGGTCAGCGACCTCGAAAATATCGCCGTCCTCATTCTCCATCATTTCATCCAGAGAAATCGGCTTTCCGGAGCGGTTGTGATTCCACTTCCGCATGAAATCGGTCTTGACGGTGCTGCCGGTGGTTTCGTAGTCCTCTACGGTGCGGTTTTCCCAGATCGCGTCGATCATCGGCTGCCAGTTCTGCTCTGCAATCACCATGTCGGTGACATTACCGATCAGATTGCTGAACTGCTGATAGGTCAGCCACGGCACTTCCACACCATGCGGGATGTTATAAAGGTTTTGGAAGCCAAGCCCGTTCTGCTCAAACTTCATTCGGATGTAGGGGATAATGCTGTACGACAGCCGCCACAAAGGGAAATATCCTGCGTACTGATTCCAGTTGCCGGGAATGTCGCGGTAGTTGCCCTTGCGGTCTTTGACTTGGAAAAACTGCCATGCGCACCATGCGTAGCAGTCCCACACAAGCAGCTTGAACATATCGTCACATACGATGTGGTCATATTTGTCCGTCCGCAAGACCGCATACGGGCAGCGGGGCAGCTCATAGGCTGGCTTCCACTTCTCCGCAAGCTCTCGCGGTAAGCTGTAAAACAGCGTCAGCCATGATTTGTCGCTGTCCTGCGGTATCTCGATGATCTCACCGGGCAGCACCACAAGAAAACCTTTTGGTCCTGTCTGCTTGTCCATCAGCGTCACCTCCAATCGCTTTATATTCAGCCCTCTACTATATATGGCACGAGAAGGGCCGAATTGTTCCAATACTTTCAAACTTTTTTGAGATTTTTTGAAAAAATCTCGGAATGGATGGGATAGGATTGATTTAAGAACATTATAGCTGAAAGCTGTGAATAAATCCATTGCTTTTCGTAACGGCAAAAAAATAGCGGGTATCCGGCGCTCACCGGATACCCGTTATTTCGTTGCCAACCCTGCATGACAGATGCCATAATCGTAATTTTTAGAATTACTGTCTTATGAGCACCTTTGTAAAGCAGGGGAGTTTTTTCTATGATTTTTTCCGGAAGTCCTCTGCCCGCAGCACCTCAAACATCCGCACAGCCGCGCTTTCCTCGCCGCCCGCAGCCAGCCACCCGGCCTGAAACGCCGCCCGTACCAGCGAAAACAGCGCATCCTCCGCCTCGTCATATTCCTCCCGCTCCAAGAACCGCCCGAAGGCTTCTTCGTAGTCGTTGCTGTGCATATTATCCAACGCCCCCGTTCGTGATTTACTTATATTTTAGCGAATTATTCGCTAAAAATCAATATCAAATCATTGCCTCGGCTATAATCCTTCCAGAAAGTTGAGGGCGATGGAATGTACGAACGGATTCGGGCGCTGCGGGAGGATAAAGACCTGACCCAGCAGGAAATGGGACAGATCCTGATGTGCAGCCAGCGGATTTACAGCAACTATGAACGCGGCGATGTCGACATTCCAACGACTGTGCTGATCCGTCTGGCTGACTTTCATGGTGTTTCTGTCGATTATCTCCTGAACAGGACAGATAATCCTAAAATGAACACGTGACCCAAATTACGGAAGAATATAAAAAGACGAGCAGAAGCGGAAACCGCTTGTCTCCAAGCCTGCCCTTGTCGTGCCCCGCACGATAAGGGCAGGTGGCATTTTCGAAGAAAATGACGGAGGGGATCTGTCGCAAGTGTCAGAGTGCCCCGAAATTTGCAACGCACCCAAGGCTCCCCTTGTGCCCAAGGGGAGCCTTGGTGCGCTTTGTAAAAAATAGTTATCACCCGCGCCGCCTTCTGCGGCGGTACAGAAGGGTCAGGCGGGAGAGGGTCAGGTCGTACAGGAAAAACAGCGCCAGGCCCAGCGCGCACGTCGCCCAGAGGAGGGCGGGGGCCGTCCCGGCAAGCTCCTGCGTGACTGCGTCGAGGCGCAGGACGAACAGCAGAAACAGATAATCCACGCCCACGGCGAAAACGGCCAGTAGCAGCTTTGTGCTCAGGCGCAGCGCGCGGCTGTGGATGGCGTCAAGCTTCGGCTTGACGAGCGGATAGTAGCCAAGAAAGACGAACAGCATGGACGCCTCCTTGTCCGGGCCGAGCAGCGTACCCAGAATGGCGATGGCCGCGTAGCAGCTCCACGCGACCTGCTTCCGGCAGCGCTCCCGCACCGGCAGCAGCACAGCCGAGGCCAGGATCGGACAGGCGTACAGTGCCAGCGGGACAACGCCGCCCAGACACAGCAGCACGACGCCCAGCGCCGTGAACATTCCGCCCAGCGCAAGCTCCTTTGCAGTGGTGTTCATAGACAATCCTCTTTTGCAGATCGAGATAGCGTCAGTATATCAGAAAAGCCTGCTGAAGAAAAGCGGCAGCATCGCCTGTCTGCATGAAAGGATATGCAGAAAATACTTGACGAAACAAGTTAAATATGTTAAACTGACGTTTGGTTAGAGAAGACTAACCAAATCGGGCAATCGGGAGGGCTGCGGTATGGCGGATGCACAGAAACCCCTGACGCCGTCTGCGATCAAATATCTGCTGACGCTGCTGGAGCTCTGCCAGAAGGACGCAGGCGCGCGGTGCATGGACATCGCGGAGCAGCTGCGCGTGACGAAGCCGAGCGTGCACTCGATGATCGAAAATCTGTGCGCGGCGGGACTTGCGGAAAAGAAGAAATACGGCACGGTGTTCTTGACGCCGGAGGGCCGGATGCAGGCGGAGCGCTATGCGGTCTGCTGTTCGCTCCTGCGCGGAAGGATGCAGCAGACGCTGGGACTGAACGAAGAGGACGCGCGCAGCGCGGCCTGCGCGGTGCTTGCGCAGCTGCCGGACGCTGTGCCGCAGATGATGGAGCGGCTGAGCCGCGGTTACTGAAAAGGAGGCGTCCGAATGGAGCTTCTCACATCCGTACTGGTCGCCGGAGGGGTCTGCGCCTGCATCGGCGCAGTCAAGGCCGTCTGCCGGAGGCTGACAAAAAGATGACCGGAGCCGTCCGGCTCCACAAGAAAAAATCCGCCGTGAGGCGGATTTTTTCAACATATCTCCAATTTTCACAGCCGGTTCGGCGGCCTCAGCCCTGCAGATAAATGCTGTCCAGCAGGTGAGTGCCCGAGGCGGTGCGGAACACGCGCCGGCGGAAATTCTCGATGGCGGAGCGTGAATGGCCCTGCTCGTCCGCGTTGACGAGATAGTCTGCCTCCAGCAGGATCTGGTGGTCGATGCCGCCGATGTCCGTATAGGTATGGTGGTGCGCGGCCAGCCACGAAATGCGGTCCACGTCAGGACGCGCAGCGGGCAGCTCTGTGAAAAACGCCTCTACCAGCGCCGGGCTTTCCAGCTCCTGATGCTTGCCGTCGGTGTCGCCGTATTTCTCCCGGCACAGCGGGCAGGCAATGTCGTGGATCACCGCGGCAAGCTCCAGCACCTCCTGCGTGTGTCTGTCCAGCCCCTCCAGCTCTCCGATGGTCTTTGCCATGGCCCAGACCTTGAGAAAATGGTTGACGTCATGGCGGTTGCCCTTGTAGAATTCGATCATTTTTTGAATTGCGGTTGAAACGATCATGTGATTCCCTCCGTTCTTAAAGTGCGGTTCCCGTTTTCGGTACAAACAGGCCGCACATATCGGCGTGCTCCAATTCCAGCAGCTTGACCTTCCGCGCGATGCCGCCGCCATAGCCGGTGAGACTGCCGCTTGTGCCCACGACGCGGTGGCACGGGATCATGAGCGAGATCGGGTTGTGCCCGACCGCGCCGCCGACCGCCTGCGCGGACATCTTCTCTGCGCCCAGCCGCTTCGCGGCCTCGGCGGCGATCTGGCCGTAGGTCATGGTTTTTCCATACGGGATCGTCAGCATGATCTCGCAGATCAGCCTGCGGAACGGCGTGGAGTCATAGCGCAGCGGAGGAAGGAAGTCCGGCTCACGTCCGGAGAAGTACACATCCAGCCAGCGCTTCGCGTCCGCGAACAGCGGGTGTTCTTTTTCGGTCTGCTCCGGCAGAATATTGCCGAAATACCGCTGTCCATTGAACCACAGACCGATGATCGCCTCCCCGTCGCAGGCCAGCGTGATGGGGCCGAGCGGGGACGCGTATTCTGTCGTATAAACCATATTGTACACTTCTATTTGCTTTTTTGCTTGTAATCCTTCATTTCCGGGATAGCCCCGCCTGATACGGCCCAGAGATACAGACTGGCCACGCTGCAGTACGGGCAGAACCGCCGGCGGTATTTTTCAAACAAGTCGCGGTCGATCTCCCGGTGGTGGTACACCATGCGCAGCCCGCGCCGGATAGCAAGGTCGTCATATATATTGACGAAATCTACCTGCTGTTTCAGCACGAGTACAGCGCCAATTTCCTGTTCACGCTCTGGAAGCGGATGCGCAAATACGGGGCCTGCGGCACGGGGCTGACGCAGAACGTCGATGATCTGCTGCAATCCCATACCGCCCGCACAATGCTTGCAAACAGCGAATTTCTTCTGATGCTCAATCAGGCGAGTACGGACCGAATCGAGCTGGCGCGGCTGCTCAATATTTCAGATAATCAGCTCTCGTACATTTCAGGCGTAGATTTTGGACACGGGCTTCTCAAGTGCGGCAGCACCATCGTGCCATTTGTGGATCATTTTCCAAAAAACGGCAGGCTGTATCAGCTGATGACCACAAAAATGTCTGAACGGGTGGAGCAGGCGTCGTAATGCGGGAGGTCAAAGAAAAATCACCGCTGAAAGCGAGAGCCGTCGAAACCCTCAAATCCGCGCCGCAGGCAGCGTTCCGCCGCGGCACAGATGCTTCCTTTCAGCAGCTTCGGCAGGAGCTGCGCGAGGCAGCGCAGGACGGTCAGCCGGAAGATCGCTACGAGAGCGGCAAGATCACAGACACCGCCGACCATGCCGTGCAGGAAGCCCACCATCTGGCAGAAAAAGCTGTCCACAAGCTGCCGAAAACGAAGGCTGAATCGGAAGCCAGGACAAAATCTGTTCCCCAACACGAACGTCCGCAGCCCCAGTATTCTACTACGGAACCGAGGGAATATCCACCGCAAAGCCAACCACAGGGAAATCAGTCTGTTCGTGAATCGGCTTCTCCAATCAGGGAGAAGCCGGTTTCTCCGGCAAGCGACAAGCAGCCTACTTGTGTACCGCCGGTCGCTTCGGTGAACCAGCCTAAAAATTCTGCATTTTTGCGTTCTGGGTCCTTAGGCAGCAGCAGCTTTTCACCGTAAGTCTGCTCGGTCGTTTCACTCTGACCGGTGCCAAGATCCCATGTCACGACGTATCGGTTTGCTTCAAACTGCGCGTAAAACGTTGTGCTGGCCGTGATCGAAGTAACGGTATTGTAGAGCTTGCCGCCTGTTTTGACCGTGTACCAGCCTTTGAAGCTGTGCCCCTTTTTGACCGGGAGCGATGCAGGGATCGTCGGCTTGCTGTTCGGCTGGACAGTTTCAATGTAAAACAACTCTATGTTTTCCGGGATATGAAGCTTGTTAATTTCTTTGTTCTGCTTCCCTTCTGCCCGCATCTCAAGTGCTGCCAGTCTTTTTTTCAACATTCTTGTCTCGATTCTTTTTCCTCGCAGCCTTGATTTCTTGCGTTTCCTCAAGCGTGAAAGTGTATCTTTTCATTTCTCATCACCATCTTCATGATACATCAACAGTGATAAATTATCAATCGCTTTAAAAGGATATTAGTATTATAGATATAAGGGCACTTTTGGAAGCCAGCCTCATTTCCCTACGATCTTCCCGAATATCTGCTTTTTCCCCTCATCATACCGCTGGATCACAATCATGACGGTATCGCCGGTTTTGAAGTCTGAGTCCTCGTAATGGAACGAATACCGGCACATGACGACCGCGCCGTCGGGGAGGTTGCAGAACACGCCGTCGGCGTATTTACCCGCGATGCTTGCCCAGCGGCGGCAGCCGACGGGGTGGCGCAGGCTGGCTTCGTCGAAGGGGTTCGGAACGGTTTCCTTGACGGAGATCTCAAAGGTGCCTGCCTTGCGGTCAAACTGCTTGACCACGCAGGTCAATTCGTCGCCCGGATGATACTGTTCCCGCAGGTCGGGTATGGCTGCATAGCTCATATCGCGCTGCGGCTGCCTGGAGCTCTTGTCAACACGGGAAGCTTCGATGAACAGCCGCGTCAAACTTCTGCAACTCCGTGTATTCCGGGAGATTTTGATTCTGTATTGCTTACAGGCACGTATATCCGCCGTCAACGGAGAGGACCGCGCCGGTCGTGAACGTGGACGCGTCGCTTGCAAAATAGAGCACAAGGCCGACCATTTCGTCCGGCTGGGCGACCCGGCCCATCGGCGTGCCGCCGAGCCACTTCGCGACCGCGGGGTCGTTCGGCGTACTCAGCCGTCTGGCCGTGAGCGGCGTGTCGGTAAAGCCGGGGCAGATCGCGTTGACGCGCACGCCGCGCTGCGCCCACTCGTTGGCCATGCACTTTGTCAGCATGATGACGCCCGCCTTGGATGAATTGTATGCGCACTGCTGCTGCGGCAGCGGGTTCACGACCAGACCGGACATGGACGCGACGTTCACAATATTGCCGTGTCCCTGCTGCAGCATCCGGTTTCCGAACGTGCGGCACATGAGGAACGTGCCCGTCAGATTGACGCCGACGACCTTCTGCCAGACCTCCAGCGGCATTTCCTCCGCGGGCGCCAGCTTGTTGACGCCCGCGTTGTTGACCAGAATGTCAAGCCCGTTCGGGAAGATCTCCCATGCCTGCTCCGCAAGCCGCAGCACGTCTTCTTCCTTCGAGATATCCGCTTTCAGCACCGTGCAGCTCACGCCCTTGGCGCGCACGGCGGCCTCCGCTTTGGGAAATTCTTCTTTCATCAGCCCCGCGATGATAATATCCGCGCCCGCCGCGGCCAGACCCTTTGCAATCTCCAGCCCGATGCCGCGCTCCGCGCCGGTCACAAGGGCGGTCTTGCCCTTCAGACTGAACCGGTCCATTGTAAAATCAGCCATATAAATTTCCTTCCTTCTTATTCCGTCGTAAACGAATAGATGGTCTTGCTGTCAAAGACCTCGCCTGCGCGCAGGACGCAGCTTGGCCAGTCCGGATGGTGGATGGCCACCAGCCGCGTTTCCCGCGGCAAGCTGCTCGTCAGCATGAAAAAGGGTGAGTCTGTCCCGGACGACTGGGCGCTCGCAATCGACGGCAGCCGCACGACCGACGCCGCGCAGGCCTTCCGCGGCATTCTGCTGCCGCTCGGCTACAAGGGCTACGGCATGGCGGTGATCGTGGATATGCTCTCCGGTGTGCTCAACGGCAGCGGCTTCGGCGTCGCGGTCGATACGCCGAAGGACAAGCCCATCGTCGGCAGCAGCTTCCTCGCCATCAAGACAGAGGCATTCTGTGAGCAGGGCGAGTTCCGCCGCAATGTCGATGCTCTGATCGATGAGATCAAAAACGTGAAGCTTGAAGCCGGCACGGACGAAGTTCTCATGCCGGGTGAGATCGAATTCCGCGCCGAGATCGCCAACCGCAAAAAGGGCGGCGTTCCCATCCAGCCGTTCCAGATCAGCGAACTGAATGAACAGGCTGCACCGTTCGGATTCACATTTGAAGAATATTTATAACGCAGGAGGGAAAAACAATGGAGAAACTGGATCTGCACGGCAAGACAGGTTTTATCATCGGCGGTACGCGCGGGATCGACACCTATAAATACCATAACACCTGTGCAGAGGCCATGCTGCCGCTCGACGGCGATACGTATATCCACGTCGCGCCTGCCGGTCCTGCTGACCATGTCCCGTATGACGAGGTCGAGGTTTTCCGCGTTCCAAAGGGAACGATGGTCACGCTTCGCCCCGGCGTCTGGCACCACGGCCCGTTCTGCGTGGATACAGACTCCCTGCAGACGCTCATCATCCTGCCGGAACGGCTCTATGCCTATGACTGTACGGTCCTGACCGCTCCGGAAGCCGATAAACTTCGGATCGAAGCTTGATCTCCGGCAACTCATAATTATTGAGCGGCTGTTCAAAGCAGCCGCTCTTCTTTCTGAAAGGAAGCACTATGGATTACGCAAAGGAATCCCTTCGTCTGCATGGCGAATGGAAGGGAAAAATCGAGGTCACGGCGCGCGTGCCGGTCGAGACGAAGGACGATCTGTCGCTTGCCTACACGCCGGGCGTGGCGCAGCCGTGCCTCGAAATTCAAAAAGACATCAACAAAAGCTACGAGCTGACCCGCCGCTGGAATTTATGTGCCGTCATTACCGACGGCTCCGCCGTTCTCGGCCTCGGCGATATCGGCCCGGAGGCCGGTATGCCGGTCATGGAGGGCAAGTGCGTGCTCTTCAAGGCCTTCGGCGATGTGGACGCGTTCCCACTGTGCGTCAGGACGCATGATGTGGACGAATTCGTCAATACCGTCGCACTCATCTCCGGCTCGTTCGGCGGCGTGAATCTGGAGGATATTTCCGCTCCCCGCTGCTTTGAGATCGAGCGCAAGCTCAAGGAGCGCTGTGACATCCCCATCTTCCACGACGACCAGCACGGCACGGCGGTCATCACGCTTGCGGGCCTGAGCAATGCGCTGAAGGTCGTCGGCAAAAAGAAGGAGGACGTTAGGATCGTCACGTCCGGTGCAGGCGCGGCAGCGATTGCAATCGTGAAGCTGCTCCTGTCCGCAGGCTTCAAAAATGTGACCATGTGCGACCGCAAGGGCGCAATTTACAAGGGCCGGGACGGCCTCAACTGGATCAAGGAAGAGATGGCGGAGGTCACGAATCTGGAGCATAAGGCCGGGAGCCTTGCCGACATACTCGTCGGCGCGGACGTGTTCATCGGCGTCTCCGCGCCCGGAACCGTTACCACCGAGATGGTCAAGACCATGAACAGGGACGCCATCGTCTTCGCCTGCGCGAACCCGACGCCGGAGATCTTTCCGGAGGATGCAAAGGCGGGCGGCGCAAAGGTCGTCTCGACCGGCCGAAGCGATTACCCGAACCAGATCAACAATGTTCTGGCCTTCCCCGGCATCTTCCGCGGCGCGTTCGACGTGCGCGCAGGCGATATCAACGAGGAGATGAAGGTCGCCGCCGCGCACGCGCTGGCAGAGCTCATCTCCGACGAGGAGCTTTCGGAGGACTATATCATCCCCAAAGCCTTCGACCACCGCGTCGGCCCAGCCGTCGCAAAGGCCGTTGCAGAAGCCGCCAGAAGAACCGGCGTGGCATATGCCGCTGCCGCACACCGGACAATTCTCTGACAGCACCGTAGAGAGAGCAGGCTGTGCCGCCGCACAGCCTGTTTTTTATAATTCCATCCGGGCGTCTCCTGCTCATGCAGACAGCCCCGCCCCGCTGGGATGCAAACCCATCATCTTCTGTTTTTGGAAAAAAGATGGGAAACACATCTTGAAAAGCATACCCGGTTTGGCTTATAATAACGAAAAAGGCGGGTTCATACAAATCGGTGGATCCGCTTATTTGCGCAGCGGCTTTTGTGCAATATGCGCTTCCCGCTCAGTCGGAAGAAACAGAAATTTGGGAAATCTTTATGAAACAGGAGGAAGGAAAGATGGAGCTGTTTGAAGAGGTCGGCCAGACCCTGTCCAGGGCCGGTCAGGGCCTGGCGCAGAAGGCGCGCGACACCGCGCAGGTCACGAAGCTGAAGCTCGCCGTCAGCGAGGACGAGCGGGCGATCGAGGGCATTTACCTGTCCATCGGAAAAGCGTATTGCCGGATGTGCGAAGCGTGTTCCCCGGAACAGCTGCCGTCCGAGGCCGCATCCGAGCCGATCGCGTCCCTGCTGACAAGCCTTCGGGAGCGGAAGCAGCAGCTGCTCGACAAGCAGCAGACCATCCGCGTCATTCAGCAGGTCATGATCTGCCCCAAGTGCGGCGCTTCGTGCAGCGCGGAAGGCAGCTTCTGCACCAACTGCGGCGCAAGTCTGCAGGAGGCAAAGGCCGGTGTGTTCATCTGCCCGGCCTGCGGCAGCAAGCTCAAGCCCGGCGCGGCCTTCTGTACGCAGTGCGGCAAGCCCGTCCGGTAATATCAGAAAAAGAGAAAGATAAGGGGTATTGAAGTATGAAAACAAAGTCCTACACAAAGTATCTTGGCATTCTGCTTGTCATCGTGTCCGTTTTCACGCTGTTTTTCAACTGGATCAGCGCCGCGCGCTATATCAAAAACCTCCAAAAGGCGGCTTCAGACAGCCTTGGCTTCTTTTCAGACTACTCCTACACCGACGCGCTGATCGAGGATGCCATCGATAGTCTGGATGACACGCTGGATGACCTTAGGGATTCCGCCGAAGATCTGGAATACTATTATGACATTCCGGCCAACAAAGCGCGCTCTGTTGCGAAAAAGGCTACCCGCATTTTAAAAACGATCAAAGATTTTGCGTTGTCGCCCCGCGATGCCGCGCTGATCTGCGCGGATGCCAGCAGCATTCTCCGCACTGCGGTAAAATACGAGATGATTAGTGAGAGCACGACCGATTCAGATGAGTACAAGCGTGGAAAGACGATCATGTTCGTTATCTCGCTGATGTTCTGGGCAGCGCTCCTGCTCGGCATTGCCGCACTGGCCATGCGCGTTCTTGGGCGGTCGCAGAATCTGGACATCGCGTATTTCGCTGTGATGATCCTGCTGGCTCTTGCGGCGATCATCGTCACGATCTGGGCAAACGGCAAGTTGGAAGACAGCGTGCTCCGCCTGACGCTGTGGCCGTTCCTCGGTGTGCTGTGCGCGGTCCCCATGAAGCTCCTGCCGAATATCAAGGCTTCCGCCTACACTCCCGCGCGTGCGAATACGCGTGTTTATGCGCGTCCTTCCGCACCGGCTCTGACCTGCGCATCCTGCGGCAGCAGACTGGATCCGTCCGAGCGCTTCTGCTCCCACTGCGGCGCACCCGCTGCACAGGCAAGACCGGCTGCAGCCGCCACGATCTGCCAGACCTGCGGCGCGGCCGTTGACAACGGATATACGTTCTGCCCGAACTGCGGTTCGCCGGTTACGCGGTCCGCGCCGACCAGCTGGGTCTGCCCGACCTGCGGCGCAACTCTGGACGCGAACACGCGCTTCTGCCCGACGTGCGGCCACCCGAAGATCTGAACTGCATAAAAACACCGGAGCCGCGATACTGCGGCTCCGGTGTTTTCAGCTTCGGGAAACAGGCGGGTCATTTCAGCTTGAATCGGATGTCGTCGCCGTAGAATTGGAAGAGACAATACGTACCCAACAGGCGTGAGGTAATCTGTGGCGTATAACGGGCGGCCAGCTCGCTCGGTGCAAGATTCGTAGACAGGATCACAGGCTTTTTCTCCATCAGACGGGTATTCAGAAGCTGATAAAGCACTGAAATAGTAAACTGCGTGGTCATCTCTGTACCGAGATCATCGAGAACCAGCAGATCGCTGATGAAAAACGCCTCTGTCCGAGATATATCCGGCCGCGGGCGGAATTTATCGTCTTCAAATGCGGAGAACAGCTGCCCAACGGGCGCATAGCAGACGGAAAAGCCACGGTCCGCAACGACGCGCGCGATGCAGGCAGATAAATAGGTCTTTCCTAGCCCGGTCGCACCAGAAAACAGTAGAGACTGTCCTTCTGCCGGAAAGCACTGTGCATAGCTCTGCGCCCGCCGGTACGTTGCACGCATCAGCTCGCGCGGGCTGCTGTGGCATTTTGCGTCATATTGGTCAGAATAGAGTTCCAATCGAAATTTTTCAAAGCTGTCCGTGCCGAACAGTGCAGCCAGCTCCTTCTTCTGCTCCTGCCGGCAAAGCTCCCGGAGGCATTCGCACATCTGCGCGCCCACATAGCCCGTTCCGCCGCACTTCGGGCAGAGCGGCTGGACGGTCAGATCGTCCGGCTCCAGTCCCTCGGCCTGTAAGATCCAATCCCGCTCCTGCTGAAGGGCCAGATTGTCCTTTTTCAGCTGCTGCATGGCGGCCACGGGGTCGCCCTGCCGGCGGAACGTCGCGGCGAGCACGTGCGCGGCGGTCCTGCGCAGCTCCCGATCGATCTCACCCAGACGCGGCTGCTTTTCATAGATCGCCGCGATGCGGGCGCGGGAGGACTGCTCGTTCTGCTCGTTTTCGCTTTGCAGGCGCTGCATGGCGCGCTGCACAATGGCCTGAGAATATGCCACGGTCAATCCTCCTTGTTATTCAACATCCGGTCAATAGCAGCAAGCTGGAAGTCGCTGAGCGTGTCGTTGTGCTGCTGGACGCCCTGCGAGAGTTTTGCACCCGCGTAGCTACGCTGCGGGGCACGGTCGCCGGATTCGATCTGGCTGAGGGTGGTGAAGCCCTGCTCGTGCCAGCTGCGCAGGATGGAGTTGCAGTAGGGCCATTTCAGCCCGCCGGTCGCCATGCAGGTCTTTTCATAGGCAAGGCCGATTTCCTGTTCGCCGAAGCCCCACGAGAGCCACGTCAGGATATAATTCTCCTCGCCCGTCGTCAGCCTGCGGCCCGTAATGCCGAACAGCTCCCGGATCTTGCCCAGCTGCGACTGCCGCAGAAGCTGGTTCTGCATATAGACCGCCGCCTGCTCCATCGTGTCGATGCCGTGGTCGGCCCAGTAATACGCTTCCTTTTCGATTGACCGCAGCGACGGCATCCGCGAAATGCCGCGCGAACGCTGCCGCTGGATGCAGTAGTTGACGAGGATCGAAATGACCTCGCTGGGAAGCCCCAGATAGCGGTAGATCGACAGCAGGATTTTTAATTCTTCATTGGACAGGACCCGTCCCAGCCGCCGCTGCGTCTCGCCGGTGATGGCTTCAAACTCGCGGCTGGTGCGCGTCTCGCGAATGACGTCCTGCTCGGTATAGACCGGGGCCTGCGACGCGTCGAGGTGTGTTCTTGCCTCCTGCGGCCAGAGCCCCAGCTGCTGGAGCGTCGCGCAGGCCAGATCGTACCGGGCCTGCGTCATGCGCAGCGCCGTCTGCGCGCCCGAAAGCGGGCGGTTCTCAAAAAGATAGAGATACAGCAGCGCAGCGTCGCCGTTGGCGGCGGCCAGCAGCCGCTGCGCGGCGTCGGCGGGGATGAGAAGCGGTTCCGCCAAGGCGAGCGCCCCCTTTCATAAAACCGGAATCATCCGAAATCAAACGCCAGATAGACATCCGGCATACGTGCATCCGAAAGCCATTTGCACATGGCAAACGGCGTGCTGCCGCCCACGGTGCGTACGCGGCACTGCTTTGCCGGAAGCTGTTTTAACAGTGCCGGAAGGACAGAACAGTCCGGCAAGATCTCGTCCACGACGAGTGTCTCGCCGTCCGGATGTGCGCAGGCGCAGCCGAAGTGGCTGCCGAGTTCCAGCCGGTAAAAGCCGGACATGGAGGCCTGATACCGAAGATCGGACAGGCCATAGCGCACATGCGGCAGATCATAGAGGACCGTCTCACGCAATCCGGCATATTCAGCGGGCGTCAGCACTTCGCACACGCCCCGCGCCTCCGGCGCGCCGCCCTCGTCGAAAAAGGCCGCGTTCTGCGAGACGAAGCCCAGCGTCTCATAATACGCGCGCAGCGCGTCCATCGCCGGGACGAGCGTCAGGCAGTCAAAATACCGCTTTGTCAGTTCTTTTTCCGCGTATGCCAGCAGCTTCGCGCAGATCCCGCGCCGCCGGAAGTCCGGGTGCGTAGTCACGGCATACAGATAGGCCGAGCGGCAGCTTTTTTCGCCCCACGCAAGCTCCTGCGGCAGGGCGTAGGCGGCGGCGATGAGCCTGCCGTCCTCTTCTGCACAGAAGCCGGTCGCGGTGGGATAGGAAATGGCGAAAAACGCCTCGATCTCCTGTTCCGTGTCGCCGAAGCCAAGCGCCCAGAGCGCCTTCAGCTGCGGCAGATCGCCGGGGTTCGTTTTGCGCAGGCGCATGGTTCAGCTCTCCTTCCAGTCGGCTGTGTATTTTTCCAGCAGCACCGTCGGCTGGTACGATTCCTTCGCGCGGCGCAGGCCCTCGGAGCCCATGTCGTCCTCGCGGTTGAGAAAGCGCACCTCTGGATATTTTTCCGCGATCATGCGGGAAAACTCGCGGTTGATCATGGCGTAGGCCCCGTTCACGTCCGGGAACGCCTTTTCAAAGCCGACGTCATAATAGTCCCGGTTCATGCGGCTGCCCATGGAAAAGGCGATGATGCGTTCGCCGTCGGACAGCAGCAGGCCGTCCATCTCCAGCTCGTCAAAATGGTCGAACGCGCGCTGCAGCGCGGCCTTTTCCAGCTGCAGCTGGTCGAGTTCCTGCGCGTTTACGGCAGGTTCATGCGTCTCATACCAGATGCGCAGCATCTCGTGGCACTGCGGAAGATTTTCATCGGTGATGGGTGCCGTGAACCAGTCGGGGAATTCGTCTTCAAAGCGGTTGCAGTGGTTGCGCTTGGACTGGAGCTTCTTGCCGTGCAGTTCGGAGAGTTCTTCAACGGTATAGATATAGTCGTAGGAATTGCGGCAGGCGGTAAACTCAAATTTGCCCGGATAGAGCGCTTCGAGTTCCGCGCGCGTTTCGTTCGTCAGACTGCGCAGGCGCATGGGATTGCCGCGTTCGGCCGCGTCGGCACGGATGGCCTCAATGGCCTCGCGCAGATCGCCGGTCCCGGCGGGGTAGAGATAGACCTCGCGGCCGCGCCACGGCGCGTGCTGGGTCAGGCGCTCCCCCGCCCGTCCAAGCTCGCCGAAATAATCTGACCAGAGATACATACAGCTGAACGCGTACTCCGCGCCGGGATAGGCGCAGCGTTTCAGGATTTCATGCGCCCACGCGCGGTCGGCGGCCTCCGCCTTGTGAAAAGAGATCATAGAAAAATCGGAACTCCTGTCTGTATTATGATAAAAAATCGATTCATTGTCAGTATACCACGAATGTCAAATATTTCGCAACAGCGTTGACAAAAATACGGGAAAAGGATACAGTATAGAGTAACAGCCCCTCTTTCATTCGGAGCGGGCAGAAAAGAGGAAAAATATATGTGCGAAGTATGCAAGAAACCGTTTTATATCACCACGCCGATCTATTATCCGTCGGATAAGCTCCACATCGGCCACACCTACTGCACCGTCGCGACCGACGCCATGGCGCGGTACAAGCGCCTGCAGGGCTGCGACGTCATGTTCCTGACCGGCACGGACGAGCACGGCCAGAAAATCGAGGACAAGGCGAAGGCCGCCGGCGTCACGCCGCAGCAGTTCGTCGACAACATCGTCGCCGGGCCGAAGGGCATTCTCGATCTGTGGAAGCTCATGAATATCTCCAACGACCGCTTCATCCGCACCACGGACGATTATCATGTGGAGGCCATTCAGAAGATCTTCCGGAAGATGTATGAAAACGGCGATATCTATAAGGGCGAATACAAGGGCAAATACTGCACGCCCTGCGAAAGCTTCTGGACGGAGAGCCAGCTGGTGGACGGCAAGTGCCCCGACTGCGGCCGTGAGGTGCACGACGCGTCGGAGGAGGCCTATTTCTTCCGCCTGTCCAAATACGCGGGCCGCGTGCGCGAGCTGCTGACGACGACGGACTATCTGCAGCCGAAGTCCCGCGTCAACGAAATGGTCAACAACTTCATCGATCCGGGCCTCGAAGACCTCTGCGTCTCCCGCACCAGCTTCAGCTGGGGCGTGCCGGTCGATTTTGATCCGGGCCATGTGGTCTACGTCTGGGTCGACGCGCTGTTCAACTACACCACAGCGCTCGGCTTCATGAACGAAAAGTACCACGATTATGAGAAATACTGGCCCGCGGACGTGCACTTTGTCGGCAAGGAGATCGTGCGCTTCCACTCCATCATCTGGCCCGCCATGCTCATGAGCATGGGTATGCCGCTTCCGAAGCACGTCTACGGCCACGGCTGGCTCGTCATGGACGGCGGCAAGATGTCCAAATCCAAGGGCAACGTGGTTGACCCCTATATTCTGGCGGAAAAATTCGGCGTCGATGCGCTGCGCTTCTTCCTGCTGCGCACGTTCCCCTTCGGCTCCGACGGCAATTTCTCCAACGAGCTGCTCATCAACACCATCAACATCGATCTGGCCAACGATCTCGGCAACCTCGTCTCCCGCACGACGGCGATGGTCGAAAAATATTTCGGCGGGACGCTCCCCGAGGCGCGCGAAGCGGGCGAGGCCGACGAGAGCCTGATCTCCATGCTCTCCGGCCTTCGCGACCGCTATGAGGCGCAGATGGAGAAGTTCCAGTTCCAGAACGGACTGGACGAGATCTTCAAGTGCATCCAGCGCGCGAACAAGTATATCGACGAGACGATGCCCTGGGCGCTTGCCAAAGACGAGGCAAACAAGCCGCGTCTGGCCTCCGTCATGTATAACCTGCTCGAAACCATCCGCATCTGCACGACGCTCCTGCTGCCGTTCATCCCGGCCTCCTGCGAGAAAATTTTCGCGCAGATCGGCGCGGACGCAGCTGTCCAGACCTGGGACAAGGCCAACGTCTGGGGCGCGCTTTCGCAGACCGCCTGCGTGCACAAGGGCGAGGCGATCTTCCCCCGCATTGACGCGGCCAAGGCCCTTGCCGAGCTGGCCGAGCTGGAGGCCGAGCAGAAAAAGGCCCTCCTGCCCGCCGTTGAGGTCGAGCCGCAGCTGGAGGAAAAGGTCGACTTCGACACCTTCTGCAAGTCTGACCTCCGCGCCGTCAAGGTCAAGTCCTGCGAGCGCGTGAAAAAATCCGACAAGCTCCTGCGCTTCACGCTCGACGACGGCAGCGGCACGGACCGTCAGATCCTCTCCGGCATCGCGAAGTTCTATGAGCCGGAGGCGCTCGTCGGCAAGACACTTGCCGCGATCATCAACCTGCCGCCCAGAAAGATGATGGGGCAGGAATCGTGCGGGATGCTCCTGTCCGCCGTCCACAAGGAAAAGGGCGAGGAAAAGCTGAACCTTCTCATGCTGAACGACGCCATCCCCGCCGGCGCGAAGCTCTGCTGAGGCCCCCTGTACAGCCAAAAACCGTGAAGCTCCAACGCCGGGGCTTCACGGCTTTTTTGTCAGACGCTTCCGCGTGGAAACGCCCAAGGTTCGGCGTGTGCCGATAAGACAGTAATTTGAGAAAAGTACGAAATCGGCATCTGCCAGACAGGATTGGACAAAACAGGCGACATTCAACTTTGGTTGGATGTCGCTTGTTTTTGTACATCTAAGGGTCGAAAATTTCTTATTTGGGGTTCTGTAAGGTTATTGTACGGATGTTGGCATATCTTCTATCACTTGTTCACTCAATTTGGTTTGCATACGCAAAAGTGTCCATTATTCAGCACATTAGCTTACGCGGAATATAAAAACACGGTTTAGTGGAATTTGGTTGCACTATGGCAGTTGTTTTCGCGGAAAAGAGAATAATCGACCACTACTTAACAAATTAAGCTGCACAGAACGGGAAGTATTTCAAATCAGATGCAATATCTATATAAATGTATTTTAAGTTTGATTATGCGAATTTTTTATCTGCATCTGCCTTGATTTCTCTTAAATATGTGATATAATTAAAGGCATCAAGGGGGCGATAACGTGGCGGTTACCTATACAAAATTATGGAAGTTGCTTTTGGACAAAAAGATGAAGCGAACCGATCTAAAGAATATAGCTGGTATAAGCAGCAGTACGCTTGCAAAGTTGGGCAAGGATGAGTATGTTTCGCTTGAAAGCATTGAAAAAATATGTTGTGCGTTAGGTTGTAACATTGATCAGGTAGTTGATGTAATCGATCACACGCAAGATGAGGATAGCAATGGGGAATGTTGAAAATAAATTAAGGGTTGAAGATTCTTCTATTCATGACTGGTATCGATTTGTTCTGTCGTTTCCACCGCATTTAGTTCAGCAGTATTTGGAAACTTTTTGTGTTGATCGGACATCGTTTGTTTTGGATCCCTTTTGCGGGACAGGAACAACTAATGTTGAGTGCAAAAAGCACGGAGTTTCTTCTTGGGGCATAGAAGCAAGTCCTCTGACACATTTTGTAAGTAAGACAAAATGCGTATGGGCGAACGATACTTTCAATTTTTTGAACACAGCAAAACAAATCGCATTGGCAGCAGCACGGACGATAAATTCATTATCAAAGCCGAGAACACTTTCCGAGGAGCAAACTTCTTTAATTTTGAAAAATTCCATCTGCGAGCAACCATTGAGTAGTACATTAGTATTGAGAGATTCTATTCGAGCAGCAAATTCTCCTTTTGAGGATTACTATTTGCTTGCATTGGCAAAACACATCGTCTATTCATACAGCAACTTGAAATTCGGACCTGAGGTAGGGATAAGTCGAAAGAAAAAAGAATCTGTTGATGTAGTCGAAATATGGCTTTCGGAGATTGAGCGAATGGAAACTGATTTAGAATATTGGAAGCACCATTCTTCAACTTTTGCTGATATTTCTTTAGGAGACGCAAGAAGTATTCCCAAAAGGGATTACATCGGCAAGGTGGATTGTGTAATTACCTCACCTCCTTATCCAAACGAGAAGGATTATTCTAGGACGACAAGGCTCGAATCGGTTATTTTAGGCTTTATAAATACTAAAGATGATCTTAGAAATATTAAGAAAGGGTTCATTCGTTCCAATTCAAAAAATGTTTATCGCAGTGATAATGACGCTCAATACATATCAAATATTGGATCGATAAACAAATTGAGCAACGAAATAGAAGAACGACGTTTAGAACTTGGAAAGACATCTGGTTTTGAAAAACTATACGCTTCTGTTGTAAAACAGTATTTTGGAGGGATGGCGAGACATCTTTCCGAATTAAAACCATATCTTCGCAATGGTGCATCACTTGCCTATGTAGTTGGAGATCAGGCATCATACTTCCAGATTCCAATTCGCACCTCTGTCCTTCTAGGCGAAGTTGCGGAGAGTATCGGCGGATATAGAGTTGATCGAGTTGATACCTTTAGAAAGCGTTTTGCTACAGCCACAGAAACGTGGCTTAATGAGGATGTCTTAGTTTTGAAATATAAAGGAGATTGACATGGCAAAGTATGATGATATTATCAACGGAATATTCTTTGACCGGTACGAAGCTGGCGCAACTTCTGTTCGATTCGAGCGTAAAGACTTAGCAGCGAAAGCCCATCAGTTGAAAATTGCTGTCCCTAAAAATTTGGGAGATATCATATACTCCTACAAGTATCGCAAAAGCTTACCTCAGGAAATAATTAAAACCGCACCAGAAGGTTTCTATTGGCGCATAAAAAATGTTGGGATAGCTCAGCACGAATTTGTTCTTACGCAAGGTTCTGAGTTCGTTGAAATTGATACAATGTTGGCAACTACAAAAATCCCAGATGGAACGCCGAGTATAGTGAAAAAATATAGCATTTCAGACGAACAAGCACTGCTGGCAATAGTGCGATACAATCGACTGATTGATATATTTTTGGGCGTTACCTGCTATTCACTTCAAAATCACTTACGCACAACGGTGACAGGAATTGGTCAAGTTGAAACAGATGAAATTTATGTTGGCATTGATAAAGCTGGGCAGCAATTTATTATTCCAGTACAAGCCAAAGGCGGTACAGACAAGCTTGGGATTTCACAGATAGAGCAAGACCTTGCTTTATGTGCAGAGAAATATCCTGAACTGATTTGTCGCTCTATTGCGTGCCAGTTTGTCACTCGTGATATTGTTGCAATGTTTGAATTTGCGATTGAAGAACAGCGAATCGTAAAAGTAAATGAGCGACACTACAAGATCGTAGAAGCTACTGAAATAACCGGTGACGATTTGCGAGCATATAGCCTTCATGTTTGATGTGCATTAAGCACATTAAAAACAGCTCCGCAGGAGCGCAGCCGATTTCTCTGAAATCGTTCAGGGGTTTGGGGCATTTCCCCAACAAGATTGCACGGGTGCATAAACACGAGCATTGCTTGCCAAGTGCGTTTCGCAGTTGGCAGGTAATGAGAAGTGGGTACCGCCGTGCATTGCTTGCCAGAATGGCAAGCTTCGGTGTGGGTACTCACCGGATTTGCTTGCTGTTCTGCAAGGAAATCCCGGTCGTGCCACGCCGGATTTCGTAAGTGTAGCTACACTTGCTGTGCTTGCTATTCTCCGTTTCCCATGTTAGCAAGCGCCATTTCCTAAATGGAAGTCGGCGGCAACCGCCGCCTTGTCTGCCAAAAAGCGAAACGGACGGGCGGAAGTCAATGGCGGCGCAGCCGTTCATCTTGACCATTGACGGCGTTCGTCCGTTTTGCTACTCTAACTGTATTTTTGCATGAAATGAACCGAAGCGAAGGAGGCTTGACGAAGTGAATCCGAAAGGAAAAGACAATGAAATTATCGAACTGACCGACGAAGAACTGGACGAGATTTTTGCCGACGATGATTTTGATAACGGCGAGGAGGACGGTGAAATCCGCTCGTTTTATTTCTCCAATCCTGACCCGTATGCCAAGGTCAAGCCACGTCCCGACGATGCCCCCAAGAGGGAGTTTTCTTTCGATGAAAAGGGCAGCATTGTTGTGAAAAATCCGTCCGCCTTTTGGCTGCCCGACGTCAAAATTGTGGAGGAACACGGCGGCACGGAATACACCGTAACCGGCAGCTACGAGGGAACGGAAACCCTCGACAGGAAGCTCAGACGCATCATGGAACAGAACGCCGCCGATGCTGAAAACGGTATCACGGAGGACGCCGATGAGTAACGACGTTTCTCTTGATATAAATCAAGAATCCAATCCTGTTCAGACAGTTGCCCCACCGAAGGAGGACAACAATATGTTAAGGGCAACCGACAAAATCACAGCGCTTTATTGCAGACTGTCCGTGGAGGACACCAAAGAAAAAGGCGGCAAGGATGACCCATCGAACTCCATTCAGCATCAGCAGATCATGTTAATGGAGTATGCAAAATCTCAGCACTTTCCGAACCCGACGTTCTTTATTGACGACGGGTACAGCGGCGTGGATTTTTCCAACCGCCCCGGCTTTCAAAAGATGCTTGCGGAAATTGAAGCCGGTCATGTGGAAGTGGTGATTACGAAAGACCTTTCAAGACTCGGTCGTAATTCTTCGCTGACAGGGCTTTATATCAACTACACGTTTCCTCAGTACGGCGTGCGATATATTGCCATCAACGACCACTTCGACACCATTGACCCCAACAGCACCGACAACGACATTGCAGGCATCAAGAACTGGTTTAACGAATTTTTTGCCAAAGACACCAGCCGCAAAATCCGTGCCGTCAACAAAGCGAAGGGTGAGCGTGGAGAGCGCTTGACCACCAACGTTCCCTACGGCTACAAGCATGACTCTGGCGACCCCAAGAAATGGGTGATTGACGAGGAAGCTGCACAGATCGTGAAGCGGATCTTCACACTTTGCATGGAAGGCAAAGGCCCGAGTCAGATTGCCGCTCTGCTGGAAAAGGAAAAGGTGCTAAACCCCACCGCCTACAAACAGCGGGAGGGCAGAAAAACACCGCATCAGACCCCGGAGAACGAGTATCGCTGGCACGAAAGCACCGTTGCTTACATCCTCGAATACATGGAGTACACAGGCTGCACGGTCAATTTCAAGACCTACACCAACTCCATCTGGGATAAGAAGCAGCGGGAAAATCCAATGGAGAATCGCAAGATTTTCTATAACACCCACCCGGCGATCATCTCTCTGGAAGTCTTTGATAAGGTGCAGGAGATTCGGCAGCAGCGGCACCGCAGAACGGCGACGGGAAAGAGCAATATGTTCTCCGGCTTGGTGTTCTGCAACGACTGCAAGCAAAAGCTCTATTACTCCACCACCAGCTATTTTGAAAAGCGACAGGACTTCTTCATCTGCTCCACCCATCGAGTCAACAAGGACAAGTGCAGCGGACACTATATCCGTGCCGTCGTGCTGGAACAACTTGTCTGGAAGCACATTCAGGAGGTCATATCGGTAGTCACTCGCTATGAGGCGTATTTCCGTTCTGAAATGGAACAAAAGCTCCGTATGCAGAGCGAGGAATCGCTGCGGCTGTCTCAGAAGCGGCTGGCACAGGCTGAGAAGCGAATCGGAGAGCTTGACCGTCTTTTCATCCGCATTTACGAGGACAATGTAGCCGGTCGGCTGGATGATGAACGCTTCGCCATGATGAGCAAGAACTACACCGAGGAACAGAAAGCCCTCAAAGCCGAGGTCAAGAATCTGCAACAGCAAATCCATGAACAGGAACAACAGGCAGAGAATATAGAGCAGTTTGTTCAGCGGGTAAAGAGGAACAGCACCCTCACGGAGCTGACCCCCTATGCCCTCAGAGAGCTTGTCAAGGCGGTCTATGTGGATGCACCGGACAAGTCCAGCGGCAAGCGCAGGCAGAAGGTACATATCGAGTACGACCTTGTGGGCTACATTCCCGTGGATGAGCTTCTAAAAGCGGAACAGGCATGACCGAAATCATGCCTGTTCCAAGAAATTTGAGTTTTACTGTCTTACCAGCAGGGGGCCTTAGCCCCTTTCTTTATGTTCTGTTTCTAGGGTGTATCTGAAAACTCATGATGTGACCGGCAGCGAGGGATTTTTGCGTTGCGCAAGACATTTTTTCGCAGGAATACTGACGTATTTCAAGGAAAAATGACGCGGCGCACCGCAAAAAGGCCCGCTGTCCGGGTGCGTTGGGAGTTTTCAGATACACCCTAGTTTAACTGTGATCCGGCATTCCATCAATCCCCATTTTTCAGGACGCAAAACGGCAGCCCCCGGACACGGGGCTGCCGTCTGCTGCTATATTATGGTTTTGTATCGAAACTCAGGCAATCCATTTGGACGGTTGGATGCTGAAATATAGCTGAGAAAACTCAGATCGTAACGCCGGCCTTTTCGAGGATGGCCGGGACGTTCTTCTCTGCGCCGATGGCCATGATATGGACGCCGTCGCACAGATGCTCGTCCTTGATCTTCGCGATCATCTCCGCTGCCATCTCGATGCCGAGCTGCATGGGAAGACCCTTGACACCCTTTTCCTTGCCCTCGGCTGCCGCTGCGGCAAGCTTGTCGATCATATCCTGCGGCACCGCGATGCCGGGGACGTTTTCGTTCATGTACCGCGCCATGCCCGCAGCCTTGAGCGGGATGATACCAGCCATGATATGCGTCTTGATACCGGCCGCGTCGACCTTATCCAGGAAGCGCTTGAACGTTTCCAGATCAAAAATACCCTGCGTCTGGATGTACTCCGCGCCGTTTTCGACCTTCTGGCGCAGCTTGTTGATCTGCAGCTCGATGGGGTCATAGACCGGAGTGACGGAAGCGCCCTTGTAGAACTTCGGCGCGCCGCCGACGATCTCATTGCCGCCGCAGTCGCAGTTTGTCTGCTCCATCTTTGTGAGCATTTTCAGAATGCCGACGGAATCCAGATCATAGACCGGCTTGGATTCCGGACAGTCGCCGACGACGGGATGGTCGCCCGTCAGAGCCAGCATCGTGTCGATGCCGAAGGCCGCTGCGGACAGAATATCGCCCATGATGGCCATACGGTTGCGGTCGCGGCCGGTCATCTGCAGGATCGGCTCGATGCCCGCATTCTTGAGCGCGACGCACAGGCCGAGGCTGGACGCCTTGAGACTGGCGGACTGCATATCGGTCACGTTGACGCCGTGAACCTTGCCGTTCAGGAGCTTTGCAGCCTCCAGCTGCTCGGAAAAATCATAACCCTTCGGGGGGGCCATTTCGGCGGTGACGCCAAATTTACCGGCTTCAAAAGCCTCTTTCAACATACTCATATTATTTCTTCCCCTTTAAGCTGATCGTTCTCGGATAGCTGAACTTCGCGTAGCCCTTGTCCTCGCGGGTGTGGCCGAGCTTATCGAGCTGGCCGATCTCCTCGAGCCGCTTGTAGATCTTGATCCATGCGCAGTCGTTTTCCGGGTTGACCTCGCACTTGCCGTTCTTCTGGCCGCCGCAGGGGCCGTTGACGAGGCTCTTGGCACACTGGGTCACAGGACAGATGCCGCCGGTCTGGCCCAGAACGCAGTCGCCGCAGAAGTGGCACGCCTCTTCCCAGACGCCGAAGCGGACGGCTTCGCCGAGGTACATGGTGTTGTTGGACGGATAGGTGGGGATGCCGGGGGCATTTTTTGCGACGCACTGTACGCCGTCGCCGCAGGACATACAGATCACGCAGTCCGGCTTTGCCGCGACGAGGGGCTTCATCTTGCCCTTGACACCGAGGTTCATGCAGCAGTAATCGGCAATCGTCGTGCCGACGACCTTCTTGCCTGCTGCCTCCAGTGCCTTTGCCAGCGCGGCGACCTCCGGCTCGCCGCCGGTGTGACAAGCCGTTGCGCAGCTGTTGCAGCCGACGATCGCGACTGTTTTTGCGTCGCCGACCATCGCCATGAGCTCTTCCATGGGCTTCTTTTGCGTAATAATCATGCTAACGTCTCCTTGCGTATGAAATGCGGGCGCGGTTTTTGAAAGCCGCGGACGTATGTCTCGAACATGGCACTATCATACTCCAAACTCGCGCAGAAATCAACATGATTCCAAGGCAAACAACGAAAAATTTCTGGAATTCTTACAGAATTCCAAGACTGGCAAACAGAAAGCCAACATGATATAATACAGGCAAACACAAACAGGAGGCATGAGCAGCCATGCAGGCAGGTTTTTTTGAAAAGCAGATCGTTCTGACCCCGGATCTTTGCGGCAGCGCGGCGGCGCTTTCGCCGCTGGCGGCGTTCACGATCTTTCAGGGCATCGCGTCGGAGCACGCGGAGAGGATCGGCGTCGGCGGCGCGGCCATGGCAAAGCGGGGCGAATTCTGGCTGACCGTCCACAGCCGGGTGGATTTTTACGAGCCGGCGTATCTCATGGACGAGCTGACAGCCCGCACGTGGCCGGAGCAATGCGAGGGCCGGGACATCCGCTGCTTCCGCAGTTACCGGCTGACGAAGGGCGAACAGACCGTCGCGCTGGGCCGGACGCAGTGGGCCATTCTCGGCCCGGAGCAGAAGATCCTGCGCTTTGAGCAGTCCGGCTTCCCGGCGGACTTCCCCTTTCCGGACGCAACCGCCATTGCCGAGCCGCCCGTGCGCTTCCACGACGAGCTGACGCAGGACGAGCTTATCTACACGCACCTCGTCCGCGCGACGGATATCGACATGGGGCGGCATATGAACAACGTCGTCTATATTCGCCTGCTGCTTGACTGCCTGCCGGCAAAGGAGCTTGCCTCCGGCAGGATCAAAAGCATTGAGGCGCACTATGCAAGCCCGTGTCTGGAGGGCGAAACGCTCGGCGTCTTCTGCCGCCGGAAGGAGCGGCTCTGCCGCATGGCCGTCCGCCATGCAGACGGCCGCCCCGCCGTTCTGGCGCAGATCGTATTTAGATAAGTCCATATGCAAAACGAGCCGCCCCGTCTGGGGCGGCTCGCGGTGTGATATGGGTCAGATCCGGCTGGCTGCGGCCTCTACGAAGCCGAAGAACAGCGGGTGCGGACGGTCGGGGCGGCTTTTGAATTCGGGGTGGAACTGGCAGGCGGTGAACCACGGGTGGTCCGGCAGCTCGACGATCTCGACGAGCCGTCCGTCCGGGGACAGTCCGGTCGGAACCAGTCCGGCGGCGACGAACGCATCGCGGAAGTCGTTGCAGAATTCATAGCGGTGGCGGTGACGCTCGGAGATCTCCGTTTTTCCATAGAGCGCCGCTGCGCGGCTGCCCTCCGACAGCACGCACGGATATGCGCCGAGGCGCATCGTGCCGCCCTTCTGGGTGATGGACTTCTGTTCGGGCATGATATCAATGACGGGATGCTTGGTAAACTCATCGAATTCCGCCGAATGCGCATCCTCCCAGCCCAGCACGTGCCGCGCGAACTCGATCACGGCGATCTGCATACCGAGGCAGATGCCGAAATAGGGGATCTTATGCGTGCGGGCGTACTGTGCGGCGACGATCATGCCCTCAATGCCGCGGTCGCCGAAGCCGCCGGGCACGAGAATGCCCGCGCAGCCGCCGAGGACAGCTTCCGCATTTTCCTGCGTGAGCTTTGACGAGTCGACCCAGTTGATATCGACGATCACGTTATTCGCCGTGCCCGCGTGGAACAGCGATTCCTCGACGGACAGATACGCGTCGTGCAGCTCCGTATATTTGCCGACCAGCGCGATGGATACATGGCGGCTGGCCGTCTTGATGCGCGCGACCATCTCGCCCCACGCGGTCAGGTCCGGCGCGCCGCAGGCAAGCTCCAGCTTGCGGCAGACGACGTTTGCAAGGCCCTCGCGTTCGAGCAGCAGCGGCACCTCATAGAGCGTCGAGGCCGTCGTGTTCGGAATGACGCAGTCCGGCTCCATGTTGCAGAACAGGGCGATTTTGCGGCAGATGTCCTCCGTCATGGGCTGGTTCGTGCGGCAGACGAGGATATCCGGCTGGATGCCGATGGACAGCAGCTCCTTGACGGAGTGCTGTGTGGGCTTGCTCTTAAGCTCGCCCGAGCCGGGAATTTCGACGATCATGGGCACATGGATGAACAGGACGTTTTTCTTCCCCTGCTCGGCAGCCACCTGCCGGATGGCCTCGAGGAACGGCTGTGACTCGATATCGCCGACCGTGCCGCCGATCTCGGTGATGAGCACGTCGGATGTTCCGTTGTCCATCTGGTAGATGCGGGACTTGATCTCGTCCGTGATATGCGGGATGATCTGCACGGTGCGGCCCAGATAGCCGCCCTCGCGCTCGCGGCACAGAACGCTCCAATAGACCTTGCCCGCCGAGACGGAGCAGCCCGCCGTCAGACTCTCGTCCGTGAAGCGCTCGTAATGGCCGAGATCAAGGTCCGTTTCCGCGCCGTCGTCGGTGACGAAGACCTCGCCGTGCTGATACGGGCTCATGGTGCCGGGGTCAACGTTCAGATACGGGTCAAATTTCTGGTTCTGCACGCGCAGACCGCGCTGCTTCAAGAGCCTGCCGAGAGACGCCGCGCAGATGCCCTTGCCAAGGCCGGACACGACGCCGCCGGTGATAAAAATATACTTCATCCTGTATGCCTCCAACTCCCAATTTCCGCAAAAACAAAATACGGTCGGTATTGTACCGCCGCGCGCACAAAACGTCAAGAATGAAACTTTTACGAAGATAAAACGCGAGAAAACGCGGCTTCTTGTGGAGCCAGCCGAAATTTCCGCGAGCTTGTATTTTTTTCTTGCGCCGCGCATCCGGCTATGCTATACTGGGTCTGTACCCACCGCCGGAGGCGTCCGCCTCCGGCGGGCTGTTTTTTATGCTTGTCCGCATATTGCGGACAGCGCAAAGCCCCGCCTGTCTTATGACAGACGGGGCGCTTTTGCAGGTTTTCAATGCGTTTCGTTGTATTTACGGATGCCGAGGGCCAGAAGGTCCATGGCGCGCTCCAGATCCTCCTGCTTGAGGACGTAGGCGATGCGGATTTCGTTGCGGCCCTTGCCGGGCGTGGCGTAGAAGGGCTCTCCGGCGGAGAACATGACGGTGTCGCCGTGATCCTCAAACTCCTGCAGCAGCCAGAGCTGGAATTTCTCCGCGTCGTCGACCGGCAGCGCGGCCATGAGATAAAACGCGCCGCGCGGGCATTCACAGATGACGCCGGGGATCTCGTGCAGCTTGCGCACGACGGTATCCCGGCGGCGCTTGTATTCCTGCCGCACCTGCTCGAAATATTCCGGCCCGACGGAGTAGAGTGCCGCCGCTGCGATCTGGTCGAGCGTCGCGACCGACAGCCGCGCCTGACAGTATTTGAGAGCGTTGGCCATAAACTCCCGGTTGCGGCTGATGAGGCAGCCGATGCGTGCGCCGCAGGCGGAAAAGCGCTTGGAGACGGAATCGATGAGGATCAGGTTTTCCTGTCCGTAGTCAAACTTGCCGAACGAATGCAGCGGCTCGCCGTCGTAGGTAAACTCGCGGTAGACCTCGTCGGCCACGAGATACAGATCGTGCGCCACGGCCACGTCGAGCAGCATTTTCATCTGCGCCTCCGTGAGACACGTGCCGGTGGGGTTGCCGGGATTGGTGATCATGATGGCCTTCGTCTTCGGCGTGATGCAGGCTTCAATGCGCGCACGGTCGGCGTAGAAATAGCCCTCCTCCGGCTTCGTGTGCAGGGGGTGGATGACGCCTCCGGCGGTCGTGATGAACGTGTGATAGTTCGGGTAGAACGGCTCGGGGACGATGACCTCGTCGCCGTCGTCGAGCAGGCAGTTTGCCGCAATCTGCAATGCTTCGCTACCGCCGGTGGTGATGAGGATGTCGGATTCGTTCAGCTGCACGCCGATATTGCGGTAATATCGCTCGATCGCTTCGATCAGTTCCGGGATGCCGGGCGAGGCCGCATAGGCCAGAACCGGCGTGCGGAAATTGTGGATCGCGTCGTACAGTGCGTCCGGCGTGTGGATATCGGGCTGGCCGATATTCAGATGATAGATTTTCTTGCCGGCTGCCGCTGCTGCCACTGCGTAGGGATGGAATTTGCGCATGGGGGACTGCCCGCATGCAAGTGCTTTGCTGGACAACTTCATAAGAATACCTCCTGTACCCGTATTTTCCGGGATGTCCACCCCGGTTCCTGCACATGCCGTGCATGAAAATTTTATTCATCATACCATATTCCAGGCAAAAAAACAACGGGAACCTCGGCACCGCAGGAAGTTTTTCTGCAGTGCCGCCCAAAATCCATACTATTAGTATGGATAATTTCCGTCCGAATCATATGAATTGTGTGTTTTATTCCGGCGCGGTATCTGATACGATAGAGGCATCGGGAGGGATGGATATGCAGATCAGACTTGCGGAGAACATCCGCGCGCTGCGCAGGCAGCACAGATTCACGCAGGAGCAGCTGGCCGAAAGCCTGGGCGTGACGCCCGGCGCGGTCTATAAGTGGGAGGCGGGAGTTTCCCATAGTTAAAGATACCACACCAAATATGATGAACCCACGCTTATACACTACCAGCTATAATAAACCGCAAGGACAGCAATTTGATGATACTGCTGTCCTTTCTTTTATAAAATTGCAGTACACATAAAAAAGCTGTAAAATGATAAATATATTTGTCCTTGTAACAATTCTCGGACATTTGCCTGTTATACTATCTGCA
>OLXP01000246.1_pt1 | contig 34501 bp, 20 predicted proteins | sample 1644201 | NCBI WGS metagenome assembly OLXP01 (sample SAMEA103958163, study PRJEB25191) | human gut metagenome
AACCGGGTGCTAACGGCGAACCGTTGTACCTCGACGTAAAAGACTGCTTCTACGGTGCAGAGAATGCTCCGGTTATCGTAGGCGGCCGTTACGGTTTGGGATCCAAGGACACTACTCCCGCGCAAATCCTCGCCGTTTACAAGAACCTGGCTATGCCGATGCCGAAGAACCACTTCACTATCGGTATCGTAGACGACGTTACCTTCACTTCTCTGCCCCAGGAAGAAGAAATCGCATTGGGCGGCGAAGGCATGTTCGAAGCCAAATTCTACGGTTTGGGCGCTGACGGTACAGTAGGTGCCAACAAGAACTCCGTGAAGATTATCGGTGACAATACCGACAAGCACTGCCAGGCTTATTTCTCTTACGACTCCAAGAAATCAGGCGGTTTCACCTGCTCGCACCTGCGTTTCGGTGATACTCCTATCCGCTCTACATACCTGGTAAACACGCCTAACTTCGTGGCTTGCCACGTTCAGGCTTACCTGCACATGTACGACGTAACCCGCGGCTTGCGTAAGAACGGCTCTTTCTTGCTGAACACCATCTGGGAAGGCGAAGAGCTGGCCAAGAACCTGCCTAACAAGGTGAAGAAGTACTTTGCACAGAACAATATCACTGTTTACTATATCAATGCTACTCAGATTGCACAAGAAATCGGTTTGGGCAACCGTACCAACACCATCCTGCAATCCGCATTCTTCCGTATCACCGGCGTTATTCCGGTTGACCTGGCTGTAGAACAGATGAAGAAGTTCATCGTTAAGTCTTACGGCAAGAAGGGTGAAGACGTTGTCAACAAGAACTACGCAGCAGTTGACCGTGGCGGCGAATACAAGCAACTGACCGTTGACCCGGCTTGGGCCAATTTGGCAGACGACGCCAAGGCTGAAAACAACGATCCTGCATTCATCAACGAAGTGGTTCGTCCTATCAACGCACAAGACGGTGACTTATTGCCGGTATCTGCATTCAAGGGTATTGAAGACGGTACTTGGGAACAAGGTACTGCCAAATATGAGAAACGTGGTGTAGCTGCATTCGTTCCCGAATGGAACGCTGAAAACTGTATCCAGTGTAACAAGTGTGCATACGTTTGTCCTCACGCTTCCATCCGTCCGTTCGTACTCGATGCTGAAGAGCAGAAGGGTACCAACTTCACTCAACTGAAGGCTGTAGGTAAAGCATTTGACGGTATGACATTCCGTATTCAAGTAGACGTTCTCGACTGTCTGGGTTGCGGCAACTGTGCCGATGTTTGTCCGGGCAACCCGAAGAAGGGTGGCAAGGCTCTGACTATGAAACACCTCGAAAGCCAATTGCCGGAAGCTGCTAACTGGACCTACTGTGCTGAAAACGTAAAAAGCAAACAACACTTGGTTGACATCAAGGCCAACGTGAAGAACTCCCAGTTCGCTACTCCGTTGTTCGAGTTCTCAGGCGCTTGCTCCGGTTGTGGTGAAACTCCGTACGTTAAACTGATTTCCCAGTTGTTCGGTGACCGCGAAATGGTAGCCAACGCAACAGGATGTTCTTCCATCTACTCCGGTTCAGTACCTTCTACTCCTTATACTAAGAACGAAAAGGGTCACGGTCCTGCTTGGGCAAACTCATTGTTCGAGGACTTCTGCGAATTCGGTTTGGGTATGGAGCTTGCCAACGAAAAGATGCGCGCTCGTATCGTGAAGGCTATGGAAGATGCCATCGCAGCAGAAGGAACTCCGGCTGAATACAAAGAAGTATTCCAGGCTTGGATTGAAAACATGTACGATGCAGACAAGACCAAGGAACTGGCCGAAAAGATCATCCCGATGGTAGAAGCAGCCAAAGACAAATGCGACAGCTGCAAGACTATCGCCGGTCTGTCTCAATACCTGGTTAAACGCAGCCAGTGGATTATCGGTGGTGACGGTGCCTCTTACGACATCGGTTACGGTGGTCTCGACCATGTAATTGCAAGCGGTAAGGACGTCAACATCCTCGTACTGGATACTGAGGTTTACTCCAATACAGGTGGTCAGTCTTCCAAGGCTACTCCGGTAGGCGCCATCGCCAAGTTTGCCGCTGCCGGTAAACGCGTACGTAAGAAAGACCTCGGTCTGATGGCTACTACTTACGGTTATGTATATGTTGCTCAAATCGCTATGGGTGCCGACCAGGCTCAAACCTTGAAGGCTATCCGCGAGGCAGAAGCATATCCCGGCCCGTCACTCATCATCGCTTACGCTCCGTGTATCAATCACGGTCTGAAGGCAGGCATGGGCAAGAGCCAGGCAGAAGAGGAAAAGGCCGTTAAGTGCGGTTACTGGCACTTGTGGCGTTACAACCCGGCTTTGGAAGCCGAAGGCAAGAATCCGTTCACGCTGGATAGCAAGGAACCGGATTGGAGCGGATTCCAAGACTTCCTGAAGGGTGAAGTTCGTTACGCATCCGTAATGAAGCAATATCCGCAGGAAGCCGAAGAGCTGTTCAAGGCCGCCGAAGAAAACGCTAAATGGCGCTACAACAGCTACAAGCGTCTTTCCAAAGAAAACTGGGGCGCTGAAGTTACAGAGTAATTCCTTAATTACTAAATAGAAAATAGAGGCTGTTCCCGAACCGGATGCAGCCTCTATTTGTTTTAAATAAAAACATTAAATATCAAAAAGTTATGATCGGATTTATTATTTGGGTTATTGGGGTGGTCCTTGCAGTCAAGGCTGTACTCGAAATCATGAGATGGCCGGTAGACGGAGTAAAGAAGCTCTTGGTCGCAATCATCATCCTGCTCACAAGCTGGATTGGAATCTGTGTTTACTACTTCTGGGGAAGAGAAAACCTGCCCCAAATACTGAAATAAGTTCCGGTATCATCAAACAGAAGTAAACAAACGTGTATTAAGAACAAGGGGATAGGCAATAGTTATCCCCTTCTTTTCAGAAACTCGGTAGGACTCTCCCCAAACTGTTCCTTATAGCATTTCGTGAAATAGGAAGGTGACGAAAAGCCCACTTCATAGGCAATCTCCGCTACTGTCATATCAGAGGAGGCAAGCAGTGAGGCAGCCTTTTTCAACCTCATCTGGCGCAGCAGCTCATTCGGCGAATAGTTGGTCAGCGATTTCAGCTTACGGTAAAGCTGCACACGGCTCATACCCATATTCCGTCCCAAATCCTCCACATTGAGTTCCGCATCTTTCATCCTCTCCTCGACAAGCGATTTGAAGCGGGAGACGAAACCCTTATCCAAATCACTGATGGTTTCCTTCTCAATAGTCTGGTTATCTCCGAAGAACTGCCTCAACTGACGGCGGTTTGCAATGAGATTGCGGACACGAGACAAGAGCAACTGCGAATTGAATGGTTTGGAAATATAAGAATCGGCACCGCCATCATAGCCCTGGATACGCTGTTCGTCCAGCGAGCAGGCCGTCAGCAGAATCACCGGGATATGGCATGTCTGCAACTCGCTCTTCAAACGGCGGCAACATTCCACACCATCCATACCGGGCATCATTACATCCGAGATAATCACATCCGGCACATACCTCATGGCCAGCCTGATACCCTCTGCCCCGTCCGCCGCATCCAATACACGGAATTCGTTCGACAACAGTGACTTCACATAGCTGCGGATATCCGCATTATCGTCAATTACCAGCACAGTAGGACAATCAGCCTCAACCACCTCTTCGCCTGCCTTCACTTCCGTATCTATCAGGGTAGACGACACGTCCTTCTCTTCAGCAGGCAACGTCACTATAGTGGGATGGTACTGCGAAACATCCTGCTGCGGGAAAGTGACAGTGAAAGTAGTGCCTTTCTCGTCACTGCGTGCCGCAATGTTACCACCATGCATCTCTACAAAGGCACGTACCAGCGCCAGTCCGATACCGGTACCGGCCTGATGCCCGTCCACTTGATAGAAGCGCTCGAAGATAGCTTCCACATCGGTCGAAGAAATGTAACTGCCGGAATTGAAGACGGACAGACTGTAGTTCTGTTCCGACTTTAACAACCGTACGGTGATTTTCCCGTTCTCCGGCGTATACTTCACGGCATTGGAGAAGAGATTGAAGTAAATGCGCTCCATCTTCTCTGCATCCGCCATCATCCGGAAGTCCGTATCGGAAGATGCCTCAAAGCTGAAAGCAATATGTTTCTTCAGCAACGCCATGCGGAAAGAGTCGTTCCAGCCCCGGAAACTGTCGAGCAAATCAAAAGGTTCGAGATGGAGCTCCATGCGCCCGTTCTCCACCTTTCGGAAATCAAGTATCTGGTTGACCAGGCGAAGCAGGATATGCACATTCTTTTTCATCAGCTCGAGGAGCTGGCGCGGCTGTCCGTCGAGGGTGCGGTTGGCAAGAAGCTGCTCTATGGGATCGGCTATCAATGTCAGCGGAGTACGGAAATCATGCGAAATATTCGTGAAGAACACCAGCTTGGCATGCGTAGCCTCCTCCAGTTCATGGGAAAGCTGTTCCAACTGCGACTTCTGTACTTCCAACAGTTCCTTCTGCTGTATCAACTGGGTTTTCTGTTCCTCCAATTTCTTTTTCTGCATGGACAGCTCACGGTTCAACCGATTCTTGACACGCAAGGAGAGGTAGACAGCCACCAACAAGCCGACCAGCAACAATAGGGCGGACAGACTGCCGTACAAGACAACCTGCTGCGTGGCATAACTGGCTAAATACTGGTTTATCTTTCCGTTCAGGGTTTCTATCTTTCCATCCAGGGTGCCGATGTGGGCGGTCTGCATCTTCATGATGAGAGCATTGTCGCGGTCGACGACGGAAGTGCCCAGGATAGTTTCACGGGGAAAATCACGCTTGTTCAGGATATCCATGGCAATCTGCATCACGCGGTCGCCACCGGTAGGATATATAAACGTGGCATCCAGTTCGCCGGCAAGCACTTTCTCCACTCCGTAGTCTTTGCCGGGCAGGGCGTCTATGCCGATGAACCGCATTTCCTTCTCCCGCCCCTTGCGGGCAGCGGCAGCATAGGCTCCGGCCGCCATACGGTCATTCTGCGCATACACCAGGTCGATATGCGGAAAGCGGCTCAGCAGGGTATCCATTTTCTCTCCGGCCTTGAGTTGCAACCAGGCACCGTCTACAGCGGCCAGCAACCGGATACCGGGATAAGCGGATATAGCCTTCACAAATCCCTGATGACGGTCTACGGCAGGTGTGGAGCCCACCAAACCGGAGATTTCCACCACATCTCCCTGCCCGTGCAGCACATTGGCCACATACTCTCCCACAGCTTTCCCTATCTCGTAGTTGTCTGCACCGACGTAAGCTGTATATTTGTCCGAAAGGATTTTACGGTCCACTACAATCACCGGAATGCCCCGGTTGTATGCCTCCTCCACAACCGGAGTTATCGGAGTGGCTTCATTCGGGGCCACAATCAGCAGGTCCACCCCTTCGGCTATCAGTTCACGAATGTCTTTTGCCTGACGGTCATTATCGTCGACGGCAGTACGGATGTCCACCTCCACATCCTCGTAGAAATGGGCTTCACGGAGTATTTCACTGTTCATCTGGCGCCGCCATTCATCCTCGCTACATTGGGAAACGCCGATACGGAAACGTGCCTCGCGCCGGGAGCAGGCAACCGCCACTCCCCAAAGCACGAGCAAAAAGAATAAAATCCGAAGGTTATGCTGTCTCATCTTCACTTTCCTCTGATTTAAGATTGCAGATGAGCAAAGATAGCGAAAAATGTGAAAAGAATAAGAAAAATCTATGCCAGCCTTTCTTTCAAGGCGTCCGGCAATTCCGGCATGGCACCGCTCTGGGTACATACATAGGCAGAGACTTCCACCGCCAGTTTATGGGCATCGGGCACCTGCTTCCCGCTGAGAATGGCAGCGGTGAAGGCTGCCGTGAACGAGTCACCGGCTCCAACGGTATCCGCCACCGGTACCTTGGGCGTCTCCTGGAAAGAAACCACTCCCGGAGTGAACACATAGCTGCCGTTCGTTCCACAAGTCAAGATAAGCATCTTCAGATTATACTTGGCCAGCAGAATCCAGCATTTGTCCTGCAAGTCGATGCCCGGGTAGCCGAAAATACGGCTGATGGTCACCAGTTCCTCATCGTTTATCTTGAGGATGTTGCAGCGGCGCATGGATTCGCAGAGTATCTCTTTGGTATAGAAACCCTGGCGGAGATTGATGTCGAATATCTTCAGTTGTCCCTCCGCATCGGGCATCGTGTCGAGAAAGCGGTTGATGGTGATGCGGCTTGTTTCGCTGCGCTGCGCCAAAGAGCCGAAACATACGGCACGCGTGTTCAGTGCCAGACGCTTCAGTTCGTCGGTAAAGGGGATGTTGTCCCAGGCCACGCCTTCCTTTATCTCATAGCACGGCACGCCCACTGCATCGAGCGTCACCTGCACCGTTCCCGTGGGGTAAGGCACACGCTCTATCTGGGTGCGCAGCCCCTTCCGGGCGAACACATTCAGAATCTCGTCCCCATCCGCATCGGCACCTACGGCACTGACCACACGGCTGTCGAAACCAAACTGCGATGCATGGTAAGCAAAGTTTGCCGGAGCACCGCCTATCTTCTTTCCTTCGGGGAGGCAGTCCCACAAAGCCTCGCCCATACCTACTATTATCTTATTCATAATATTATATTGTTTAATGAATGATATATTTTATTCACGGCAAACTCAATATCCTACCCGCTACAAACCTAATAAAAAAGTTCCCAACTATAGAATGAAAAGTTGCCAATTATCTATTAAAAAGTCTCTAAGAACTAAGGATTATCTCTATCCCAAGGCTTGGGATAGTCATCCTCAACCTTGGGACAGATATCCGCAGCCTTGGGATATGTATGCGCAGCTTGCGAACAAAGATTACCGCTTCATACGCAGCATATAGAAGAACAAGTACACTACCCCCACCGTCATTACAGCCACGGCACCGCTTTGTCCTACAGCATCACTTGCCAAGCCCATTGCTATCGGAAATACCGTACCGCCGAAGAGCCCCATAATCATCAAGCCGGAAACCTCGTTCTTCTTTTGTGGCATAGCAAGCAACGCTTGGGAGAAGATAACCGGAAAGATGTTCGAATTGCCGAAACCGATAAGGGCAATGCAAATGTATATCATTGTCTTTTCATGGAAAACGAACAATCCTACCATCGCAGCCAACATACATAACACGCTGATGCCGAAGAAGGTTCGGGGAGCCATCTTCTGAAGAATGAAGGCGCCGAGAAAGCAACCCGCCGTGCGGAAAATGAAGTAAAGGCTGGTGGCAAAGCCGGCATCGGCCAGCGTCATGCCCAGACGCTCCATCAAGATTTTGGGCGCTGTGGTATTCGTACCTACATCAATGCCCACATGACACATGATGCCCAGGAAGCAGAGAAAGATAAACGGCTTGCCCAGCAGGGCGAGGCACTCCCCGAAGGTGGAAGGGCGTCCCTCTTCCTTTTCCTCGCGAATGGAAGTACCGCTCAGCCAAAGAATGGCAATCACCGCAATGACCATATAGACCGGGAACAGTACCCTCCAGCCCATGCCCAGAGACGGAATGGCCTGCGTAGCTCCCCACATGGCAATGTATGGAGCCAGAAACGAAGCAATGGCTTTTACAAACTGTCCGAAGGTGAGCGAACTTGCCAGCCGCTCGCCGCTTACGATGTTGGAAAGCAGCGGGTTGAGCGACGTTTGCATCAGCGCATTACCGATGCCCAGCAATGAGAACGAAAGCAGCATTAGCACGTAGCCGTCTCCGAAAACCGGGAGAAGTAAAGAGGCAAACGTGATGACCAGACTGAGAAGCACCGTCTTCTTGCGTCCGATGCGGTTCATCAGCATACCCGTAGGTACGGAGAAGATGAGGAACCAGAAGAACACCAGAGACGGGAATATGTTAGCTTGCGAGTCGGTCAGGTTCAAGTCGGCCTTCACGTAGTTGGAGGCGATGCCCACCAAATCCACAAAGCCCATGGCGAAGAAGCAAAGCATGACCGGAAAGAGCTTTGCCAAAGAAGAATTCTTAGTATTTTTCATGCTGAAGATTATTATCTGTTATTTTAATCCGAGTTTGTACACAGTAAACGAGGTGACATTGCAGCTTCCACCTTTAGCATAGAAACTGATACGGTTGTAAGGTTCCGACGGGAATACAAGATTTGTCATGGCAAAACGTCCGTCGTTGCCAAACGCTTCAATGCTCGACTTGTCTATGAACAAGCGGAGTTTCATTTCATTGCCACCCTCGACAGGAGCCACGGTCACTGCAGGGAAGTCCTTGCTGAACGACACCTCACCACTCTTGGTACGGTCTATGGTGAACGTCTTTTCCGCCAGGTTATAGTACATCTCCACCTCCTCGCCTTTCGAGTTAAAGAGCTGGAATCCTATCACATCCGCATCCTTGTTCTTAATAGTCATTTCGATTTCATACGTTCCGGAATTGTCATTCAGCAGTTTGTCCAGATTATACGTGCGGTCTACCTTGAAAGCACGCTTCTTGCTGCCTTTATCCCTCAGTTTCAGCAATTCGGGAGACGGGGTTACCTTTACATAGGTTTCACCCTCCGAGGTATAGAGCGAAAGGTCACGCGGCACGGAGTTGGCACTACGATATTGACGGGTGGGCATATCATTGGCATATTGCCAGTTGCTCATCCATGCCAATGCAATGGCACGTCCTGCAGGGGCATTGCTCCAAGTGACAGTTGCATAATGGTCTTTTCCCCAGTCCATCCATTTCGTCACTGCGGGAGACTCGTTCACGAATTTCTTACCGTCAAATGTCCCTACGAAATATTGTGTGGCAGAGCCACCGAACGGTCCGCCCGGATTGAGGTTACAGACGAGTACCCACTTCTTCAGTTCCGTACCTTCAACCGGCAGTTCAAGCAGGTCGGGACACTCCCAGACTCCGCCGTGAGCACCTTGTCCTTCGCCGAATTTGCTCTCCAGCGTCCAGTTCTTCAGGTCGGCAGAAGAGTATATCTCCATTTCCTGCCCTACGGCAAGAACCATAATCCATTTCTTGGTATCTTCGTGCCAGATGACTTTAGGGTCACGGAAGTCGCGCTGCGTGGAAGTCAGGATGGGATTTCGCGCATACTTCTTGAAGGTTTTTCCGTTGTCAAGGCTATAGGCCATGCTCTGCACTTGACGGTCGCTTGCCGATGTATAGAAGGCAATGACGGCACCGGCACCGAACCCGGCCGTATTATCCTTGTCGACAACACAAGAGCCACTGAATATTGTTCCCAGCGCATCGGGCGAAATGGCATCTCCGTGATGCTCCCAAGTGACGAGGTCCGTACTGGTGGCATGTCCCCAATGCATGTTCCCCCACATGGAGCCGTAGGGATTATGCTGGTAGAACAAATGGTAAACCCCGTCTTTGTAGAACATTCCGTTAGGATCATTCATCCAACCGTAAGCCGGGCTGAAATGATACACCGGACGGAACTTCTCCCGGTTCGAAACATCGAATTCATCCGACAGTTTCATTTCTTCCCAGCATAAGGCCGAATCCGGAATAAGCTGGAAGTTGAAAGAGAGATGTTTATTATCGAAGCCAGTCAAATCGACCGGAACAAAATAGTCAACCTTATTGACTGCCAATCGCACGTTCATACTGCGTACAACATCATTGTCTGCTATCATATACAATTTTGCCTCCGGAGAAGCCTCTTCCACCGGCAGCAGCAAAAACTTCTTCTGCTCGTCAATTTGGACGATACTCTGTCCGTCACCCAGATGTTTAATCACGAAAGGAGGATTTATGGCCTGGCATGTGAAGACAGCCACGGTAGTTCCTAATATAAATACGGTAAGCGTCCTTCTGATTGTCCGCCAAAAGTCTTTTAAATGAATCATGTTTCCGTTGGTATTAAATTAATTATGTTTTTCTACCATGCAAAGATACGCCACCAAGCAGCAGGAGGCTATCTTTTTTGTTTCAAAGCATACTACAAATGTTACATTCAGTCTAAAATAATACAAATTAAATTCCTCATCTCCATATTGATTTAAGCATCCAGGCATCCAACTCCATCTTCGTCCCCTTCTTCTGCGCAAAAAGTTCGATACCGGTTTGAGCCTCGCCCGGATAGGTTAATAATGTGAATACATCCTTCCCGTCATTGGCAAAGATTTCAATACTCGATTTGTCTACAAATATATGCAAACGTATCTTATTATCTACTGGTTCCACCCTGGTATATGCCATACGGCTGAATTTAGGTATATGCCATACGGCTGAATTTAGGAATCTGCACATCGGAGCAATGGGTGCGGTCAATCACCAGATTATGTGAATCCGTATCATAGCTGACCACCACTTTGCGCCCTTCACCCACACACAAATTCAAGCCAAAGGTGTTGGATACGTCAGTAGAAAACGAAGCATCGAGTTCGTAGACATTCTCATCGGGAACAAAGCCGGGTAACCTCTGTGTTCCCACCGATAAAGCACGTTTCACCGATGCAGGCTTATGGCGAAGTGTTTGCAACTGTTCCACCGGTTTCTGCACCAGCCTCACGCCTTCCTTGTATGTCTTCAGTTCCAGATTACGGGGAATGGACCAGAAGCCCTTCCCATACTTCGATGGAGCTACCGGTGCATAGTCCCAGGTTGCAACCCAGCCCATCGAAATTTTGGAATCCAACGTTCCGTCAAAATCCTGAAATGTGCGGGATGCATAAAAGTCCAGCCCTTTGTCCACATATAGAGGCTCTGCAGGATGGTTCTCCATCAGCTTAAAAGAAGTGCCGTCGAAGTCTCCTATAAAGTATTGTTCTTGCGCCCAGTTTACAGATACGACCATCACCCACCTTTTCTTGTCAGAATCCCCGTCAACCGGCAACTGGAATAAATCCGGGCACTCCCAAGACTTTTCACTGTCACCGGCAGGGCCGAAATCACTGGTCCAAGTCCAGTTTTTCAAATCAGGAGAGGTATAAAACTTGATTTTCTTCTCCAGGGCCTTGGCTACAACCATCACCCATTTTTGAGTCGGCTCGTGCCAGAAGACGGTAGGGTCCCTAAATTCCGTACTCCAAAGGTCCAGAACCGGGTTACCTTCGTAATAATGAAATGTCTTTCCGTCATGACTGAAAGAGATGCCCTGCGCTTGTTTCTTGGAGTCCTTCTCAAAAACGGTGTAAGCCGCCACATAAGCACCTTTGCCGAAACCGGCAGTGTTGTTCTTGTCTACGACTGCAGAACCGGTGAAGTAACTGATATTGTCATCCGCTCCGGTCATGGCATAAGGGGTTATCTGTTGGTAATGTACCAAATCTGTAGATTCGACTTTGCCCCACCAGTACATATGATATTTACCCTGATAGTACATGAATCCCGAGGGGTCACCAATCCATCCCTTCTCCGGACTGAAATGATACTGAGGACGATAAGGCTCTTTGTATAAACTGTCTGAATTCATTTGTGCACCGGCAGACAATGTTCCTGCCACTAAAAGTGCACCCAATATAGTCGGTATCTTCATTTTCTGTATTTTCATTAAAAGTTCATCTTTACCCTTGCATCTTTCAGTCTCCAAACTTCGGCAGCAACTTCCGTTGTATTTCCGTCAGAGAATAGTTCCAATAGCGTACTGTTTTCTTTCAGAGGAAAGATTCTTGTGGTGAATGCATCCTCATCATTAATAAATCCTTCCACCACAGAACCGTCTATAAACAGACGAATCTCCACCGGCTTGGTTGTATCCAACCGATACCGATCCCTGCGGAGCTTCAAAGGAATGTGTGCACGCAAGGAAGAATGCGTCTGGTCCACAATAAGTTCCTCCTTTTCCACATCATAATAAATCAGGCTATATTCGCTATTATCCGGATTCTTACACAATGTAAATCCAAACCGTTTTGCGTCACCGGGATAAAAAGTCGCCTTGACTTCAAGCTGATGTTCCCTTCTGCTCACAATGCGCGGTTTCGCAGCAGTCAATGCCTTTCTGGAATAAACCGTCGGTTGTTCACGCAATTGTTTCATCACGGGATGGGGTATTTGGCATAGTTTCCCATCTTTCAGCTGCCATCTTCTGGGCATACTGTAGAGATGTGCCCATCCTTGTTCATAAGTGGCCTCCCCTCCTATTTCATCGGGTATAATGGCAATGGCAGCAACATCCCCTTCCGGAGTCTCAACAACAGAGGGGGACAGCAAGCGGTTGATGACCTCCAGATTTTGAGGGACTGGGTTGTCCGGTATAAACTTTTCATTCTTGAAATCTCCTATCCAATACTGGCAACGCGCAGGTATGCCTTTATGAGGAACCCTATTCACCAAAAGAACATACTTGCCGCCCATCTTCTTAAAGACCGGCATTTCCCAGAAAATACCGGAGTCATCCACTTCCGGATTGCCCTCAAACAGCAAATGTACAAAATCCCATCTCTTCAAGTCCGCCGATTTATAAAGCAGCAAAGCCCCGTGGGGTGTATCGGTCTGCTCAATGCCGAAACCGATAATCATATACCAGACATCACCCTCTTTCCAGACATACTGGTCACGCATGTCCGTACGGGTATATCCGGCAGGCTTCTCGGCAATAACCGGATTACCCGCATATTTCTCCCATTCTATCAACGCAGTATCTTTTGGAAAAGCAATACCCACTCCCATCTTGTCTCCACCGGCTGTGTATATCAGCTGGGGGATACCGTCATCATTGATAACAGCATGCCCGGACCATATTCCATTCTTGTCATAAGCAGCATCAGGAGTCAAAGCCGGCTTTTCCTCCGTCCAATGAAGCATATCGGGACTGCTGAAATGTCCCCAATTTATCTGTCCCAGGAAGATTGCAGAAGCATTCTTCTGATTGAATATATGATATTTACCTTTATAAAGAAGTAAACCATGCGTCTCATTCGTCCAGTTGGCAGCCGGTAACAGATGATAGCGGGGACGGTTGAAGTCCTTCGCAAAACGGGTTTCCGGAATAGCCAAAACCGGAGTCTTCTTCAATCCTAAGGCAATCTCGTCTCTCCATGCAGACGAATCATCGGAAAAGGGAGTGAGGCTTATCCCGTCAATCAACCCGTTTATAGCCGTAACATCGTACATCCAAACCTTCTTTTCCCTGAAATCCTTACCTACCCGAAGCATCATTTCACCATCTTGCAAGTTCCGGGGCCATACCTCTACACTCATCCTCTGCCCATTCAGGCAAACCGATTCATTATTCAAATCAAGGACTACATGCAGCCACTTGAAACGGTCGACTTTTGTCTTTAATGAACAGTAAGAGTATGAGCCATTCTGCCCCATTCCCAACAGCAGCTCACCATAACGGTCTACACATACCGCTACAGATGTTCCTGCCATGTCTCTGATTCCCATAAAGGCAGCAGTATCCGTCGGATAAGATTCCAGAGCAAACCATCCGGACAACGACGAAACATCTCCTTCCGTGGTTGTATCCATCCAAGTGGAATACCCGTCTGTACGAAGGGCTTTACCTTCGACTCCGGTAACAAATTCCGGTATTTCCTTTATAGTGTACAAATTCAACAATGACTTGCCGTCACTGGAGAGTAAGGGGTCCTGCCCATCAAACGACCATGTTTTTTGAGCAAAAGCTGCATTCAAAGAAAGCAATAGACAGCCCAATATAGAATAGGCAAAGTGTTTCATAATAAAAGATTGTTTAAAGGAAGAGGGGGAAACGTTTGTTTCCCCTCCCTTCCGTTTTTATTTCAAAATATAATTAGTTGAACGGAGCATAACCGGGATTCTGTACATACTTGCCTCCAGAAAATCCGTATTGATTGTTCGGAACCGGATAATACTCATCCTTTCCACCCGTAAAGTGCGCATTGGCATAATAAATGCGATTGTCTGACTCCGCAGCGATGTACTTGTTCATGGTTGTTTCCACTATGCCCCAACGGACCAGGTCGAAGAAACGTTCACCTTCCAAAGCCTTCTCCAGACGTGTTTCCCAACGGAGGGCCTGACGGGCATAATCCTGATTCCAGACATCAGCAGGATAAGGATTGACAAGGTAGTTGGCCGCATAGTTGGAATGGTCGTTGAAATCCTTTACATAGGCGCTGTTCCGGGCACGATTGCGTATCTGATTAATCAAATCACGGGCAGTTTCGAGTCCATTGCCTTCATTGAGTTCAATAAGAGCCTCAGCTTTCCAAAGAAGAATATCCGCGTAACGTATAATCTGCCAGTTCAACTGTGAAGCCCCCCAAGGCCAGCCATTAAACATATCACTACTTTCCGGAGAAACCCAGAAGCGCTTCGCGCAATTATAGCCATAAGTTTCCTTATCACGCACCCATCCTTCACATGGTTTGTCCGGGTAAGTTTTCCAAGTTATAGTAGGACGGCCCACAACAAAATCGAGACGCGGGTCTACATTGGGAGTCGTGTTTTGTAAAGTATAAACCCCATTGTTCAATACCGCCCAACTATAATCAGACTTTGACTGATAATTAAAATCGGGCAGACCGTTTGCATCTGTCTGATAAGCATTAATCAGGTCTTGGCTGGGCAGGAAGAAACCGTCACCTCCGTAAGGGCTGCCTCCACCCGGAGAATTCAACAGATTGCTCCAATTGATGCGGCCGGCACTTTCGGTACCGTCATTCATGGAATATTGAATGGCAAAAACAGACTCTTTACCGTTTTCATTAGCTACTAAATCCAATCCCTGGAAATCGTCAAGCAAACCGTAACGGTTGCTGGCAGTCACTTGGTCGCAAAGCGAAACGACTTCCCTCAGCAGCTCTTTATTGATGGAAGTTACGGCATGCGTAGTCTCATCTTGCTGATACGCTTGGTACAGCTTGATTTTAGCCGCATAGGCCAGTGCTATATATTTATGAATACGCCCTACCTCCGACTGTGATGCAGGAAGCAGTTCGGCGGCATCAAGCATCTCCTTGGCCAGCATACTCAGAATCTCGTCACGGGTAAACTCATTGTTCGGAATATCCGGATATTGGGAAATCTCAACGTTCTCATCAAAATAAGGTATCTTGTTGAAAAGGCGGCTCAATTCAAAGTAATAATGGGCACGAAGCACTTTCATCTCCGCAATACGGGATACACGTCCGTTCACCTGCTCATCTGTTGCAGCATTCAGAACGCGCAATGCAGAGTTACAACGCTGTACACTGCAATATAGATGGTACCACTTGCTGTCCAGAAATCCATTGGTTGCATCCATATCAAATGTCTCCATACGGTGCACTTCATTAAGGTCACCAACACCACCACCGCCTTTATAGGCATTATCCGAACGTACCTCACCATAGGTCCAATTGGAAGTAGGATGACACCATACACTCCAGCTCTGTCCTTCGGGACCACCCAAAGCTGCATACGCGGCATTCACCAAAAGGTCGGCACCTTCTGTAGAAGTCATAATATCTTCATTCAAGCTACCCTGGGGCTTCAAATCCAGGAAACGGTCTTCATTACAGCTTGCAGTCATCAGCGCTACTACGCCAAGCATATATAAATGTTTCAATTTCATGATAGTATAGTTTTAAAGTTTAGAAACCAAATGATAATCCCAAAGAGAACGTACGGGGCAACGGATAAGGATAACCCAGACCTTCAGGGTCGGCACCTGTATAACCGGTAATCGTAAACAAATTCTGAGCCTGGAAATAAATGCGCGCATGACGCATCTTCATCTTGTCGAGAACTGCTTTAGGAAGCGTGTAACCCAATGTCAGACTTTTCAGCTTGATATACGAACCATTTTCAATATAGAACTCAGATACTTCGTGCTCATTGTTGCTGTTAAGAGTGGTCAAAGCAGGTACACTGCTATTGTAAACACCCGTCTTTTCAAAGTTCTCGTAAGCATGCATGGCATCGAGCAGGCGGGTAGAGTGATTACCGGTCCAGCATTGGAATAAATCCGTATAATATTTGGAGTTGTTATAGGCATCACGAATCATACCGTTGAAGAACATGCTGAGGTCAAAGCCTTTCCAAGATGCCCCAAGATTCAGACCTGCAATCACTTTCGGATTGTCAGAACCCAACCATACACGGTCGTTCGTATCAATCGTACCGTTACCGTCAGCATCCACGTATTTGATACGTCCTACTCCGGGAGCGCCAAACTGTACATTATATTTGGATTTATACTCATCCACCTCCTGCTGGGTACGGAACACTCCATCTGTCTTGAAGCCCATCCATGAACCGAACGGTTGGCCAACCAAAGTCTTGTCAACCCCATTACCGCCACCATAAGTATAGTAAATTTCTTCCGTCAGCTCTGTCACTTCATTTTTGTAATATGAAAGGTTGAATGCTACATTATACTGGAAATCTTTTACCTTATCATTCCAGGTCAGTGCCATCTCGAAACCTTTATTGTTCATCGTACCACCATTATACCAGCAGTAACCACCCTCGCCAATGACAGCGATATACGGTTTCTCCACAAGCATATCACTTGTCTTCTTATCAAAATAATCGAGAGAAGCACTCAGACGTCCGTTCAGGAAAGCGGCGTCCACACCGATATTGAGCTGTCTTGTACTCTCCCACTTCAAATCGGGATTGGTAGACCTCACTTTGTAACCACCGGGAGCCAAAGTCGTTCCATCACCGTTCATGTTGTAGCTTGCATCCTTCAGACTAATCAAGTATTTTGTATAGGGAGCCTCATTATCAATAATATCGTTACCATTGACACCCCATGAAGCACGTAGTTTCAAATCAGCCAACCAATCCCTGGTCGCTTCCATAAACTTCTCACTTGAAATGCGCCAGCCTGCCGACACTGAAGGGAAGTAATCCACATTATTACCCTTTGCCAAGCGGGAAGAAGCATCACGGCGCACCGTAACAGAGGCCAAATACCGTCCTTCATAATCATAGTTCACTTTACCAAAGTAAGACACCATACCATAATTGGAAGCACCGGCACCTACATTCTTACCGGCAGTCACACCGTCGAGATAAATATAATCTTCATCTTCTACAGCCAGTCCCGTACCATAACCGAACATGGATTCCGAATGGTTCTTCTTGGCTTCTGTACCAAGAAGTGCAGTCAGATTGTTCTTTCCAAAAGCTTTGCTATAAGTCACGGTATTGGTCCATACCCAATCCAGTCTTTTGTTGGATGATTGAGTCAGCTTATTGACCTCATCGCGTGCCCATGCCGGCTCAAAAGTTTTGTTGGTTTCATCATAATAATTCATACCGAAATTGGTTTTCAGCACCAGGTTCTTAATCGGTTCAATTTCAAGGAATGCATTACCGAAGATACGCCAGTAATCATGTTTGTTCTGTTTTTCATTCTCCAACAAACGTGCCATATTGGGAGCATCACCCAAAACATCATTGATGGCATCGTTATAATTGCCATTCTCATCATAAACCGTCTTGGCAGGATGCTGTTTGATGGCATTCTCATCTACACCGGCCGGACTGAGGGTCTGTGTCCAACGATTGATGGCAACGTTCTCGCCGATACGCAAGCGATTGTCAAGATAATGATAGTTAGAACTGATGCGGGTATTGATACGCTGGAAATTCGTATTCTCTACCAGACCGTCATGGTCGAGATAGTTCAACGCTAACGAGAAGGCACCATTGTCAGAGCCCTTTGAAAGTGTCGCACTATAATTCTGCATCAAGGCAGTGCGATAAACCACATCGCGCCAATCCGTATCAACGGCATGTACTTTAGCTCCATTCAGGCCGATATAGTCTTGAAGTTGGGGAGTTGCACCATTACCATATATTTCGCTGCTTGGCGTAGCTCCATTATTGGCATACTTATAAGCCGACCAATAAACCTGGCCCCACTCATCTGCATTCAACATATCAAAACCACATTGATAGGTCTGCAAAGTCAACGACATATCAAAATCCACACGGGTCTCCCCTTTCTTGGCACGCTTGGTAGTAATGATAATCACACCATTGGCAGCCTGTGCACCATAAATAGAAGCGGAAGCGGCATCCTTCAATACCTGAATGGATTCTACATCATTGGAAGAAAGGATAGACGAGATGTTCTCACGGGTCATCACACCGTCAATGACATAAAGCGGGGAATTGGCATCATTTCGGAAAGATGACTTACCACGGACCAATGTAGAAGTATTTCCACCGCCCGGTGTGCCGTCAGTCGTAATGTTCATACCGGCAACACGTCCCTGCAAGCTCGACAACACATTTCCCGTAGGAATATCTGCTACATCCTTCATCTTGACCACAGCTACCGAACCAGTCAAACTGGCCTTCTTCTCGGACATATAGCCGGTCACTACTACTTCATCAATCAACTGGGAATCTTCCGTCAACTCAATGCGTAAAATGGGCTGTGCCTTTACTGTAACGGTTTTATATCCTATATAGGATACAGACAATGTGGCACCGGAAGCTACAGACAGAGTGAAATTTCCGTCAATATCCGTAATTGTTCCATTACTGTTGGAACCTACTTCCATGACAGAAGCACCGATAATGGATTCACCACTCGATTTTTCAACGACAGTACCTTTTACCTGGACTTGCTGGGCAAAGGAAGAGATGCCCGCAAAGAGAAGCACAATTAGTGTGCAAAGCCTGAGACTAATGCTTTTCAACATATCTATCAATTTAAAGTTAATAATAAACCAATTCTGCAATTGAGTTTTGTGTCAGCAAAATTAAGCGAAACCAGAATTTGCACCTATAACAAATGTTACGAAAGGTGGTATTTTTGATACATCCCCTTTCTAAAGGTATTCTACGCGTGTTTTTTGCTAAATAAACTTTAGCTTTAGCAGCAAATTAATAGAAAAGAATGAAAACAATATGGGAGCAGATGCTAATTGTACCAGCTCTCATAGTATACTCTCTCAGAATCAAAAACGAAAAACAAACTGTTCCGCACACCGGTATCCTTCTTCATAAAGCTCCGTCAGCTTCTTGATGTCACGCTCGATGCGGTCTACCACTACCGGCTTCTGTGGACGGATAACAATAATTTCCCCGGCGGCTTCCATCCGTTCCACCTGCTCCAACTGTTGATTATAGACAATGCTGCGGCGATTGATAGCTTCACGCAATAGCGGATATTTCTTATATATAAAAGGTGGAACCTTCGTTCCCTGAATTTCCTTACGGTATCCATGATTGCGCGTCAATACTACCACATTATTGGTAAATCCATCCTGACGGGCACGCATCAAAGGGATACTGTCCACAATACCTCCATCCAGCATCGGGGTGTTGTCCACATAGGTAACGGGACAGACAAACGGCAGACTGCTCGAAGCACGCACAATATCAATGACGCGCTCTTTACTCCGCTTCTCCTCAAAATAGTTCGCTTCGCCCGTCTCGCAATTGGTAGTTACCATCACATAGCGTTCGGGGCAATGAAAGTATGCCTCGTAGTCGTAGGGAAGTATGTGTTCCGGAAACTCCTGGAACAACAAGTCGAAATCCATGATATTCCGCTTCTTCAACAGATACTTCAATCCGATGTAATTGTATTTTTCCAACAAGTCGATATTGCTGTACTTGGCACGCCCGCGCTGACCGGACATATAGGAAAGTCCGTTGCAGGCTCCGGCACTGACGCCGATGGTATAGGGAAAGCGAATGCCACGATCCATAAAGTTGTCGAGCACACCGCAAGTGAAGACGCCGCGCATACCGCCACCCTCCAAAACAAGACCGCTACGGTCATCAATATGTATTATTTTCTCCATAAGTGTCGGAATTAACGCTTCAAAGATAGCTTTTGTTTACGATATTCTACCTATATTTGCAGTTGCAACAATAAATCTATAACATTTTAATTATGATGAAGAAATCAATACTGATGGCTGCATTGGGTTTATTAAGTTTAAACACAATAGCACAAGACACTCTGAAAGAGGAAGGTTTCATCTTTACGACCGTAAAAGAAAATCCGATCACTTCTGTTAAGAACCAGAACCGCGCCGGTACATGCTGGTGCTATTCCGGATTGGCATTCATCGAATCCGAACTGCTCCGCATGGGCAAAGGCGAATACGACTTTTCTGAAATGTTTATCGTACACAACACCTATCTGGACCGTGCCGACAAGGCAGTGCGTACACATGGTGACGTTTCGTTCTCACAAGGCGGTTCGTTCTACGATGTAATTTATGGTATGAAAACTTTCGGTCTGGTGCCCGAAGAGGAAATGCGTCCGGGCGTTATGTATGGCGATACGCTGAGCAACCACACCGAATTGACAGCCGTATCTGATGCCGTAGTGGTAGCCATTGCCAAGGGAAAACACCGCAGCCTGCAAACAGACCAAGACAAGAACCCGCTCTGGAAGAAAGCCATTACCGCTATCCACGATATTTATCTGGGCGAACGTCCCGAGAAGTTCACCTACAAAGGCAAGGAATATACTCCGAAGTCTTTCTATGAATCTACCGGACTGAATGCAGATGACTATATCTCACTGACTTCCTATACCCACCATCCCTTCTACCAGCCGTTCGTCCTAGAAATACAAGACAACTGGCGTTGGGCTTCTTCCTACAACTTGCCTATCGACGAGTTGATGGAAGTGTTTGACAACGCTATCAATAAGGGTTACACCATTGCATGGGGTAGTGACGTAAGCGAACAAGGCTTCACACGCGACGGTATAGCCGTAATGCCCGATGCAGAAAAGGTGCAAGAACTGAGCGGTTCTGACATGGCACACTGGCTGAAAATGAAACCCGAAGAAAAGAAACTGAACAGCAAGCCTCAACCGCAGAAGTGGTGCACACAAGAAGAGCGCCAGCTGGCATACGACAACTGGGAAACTACTGACGACCACGGTATGCTGATTTACGGTATAGCCAAAGACCAGGAAGGCAACGAATACTATATGGTAAAGAACTCTTGGGGTGAAGCCGGAAAGTACAAAGGTTTGTGGTATGCTTCCAAAGCTTTCGTGCGCTATAAAACAATGAACATCATTGTGCACAAGGATGCACTACCTAAGGATATTGCCAAGAAACTGGGTATTAAATAAATAAAAGAAGGAGATGCATCAAACTGCATCTCCTTTTTCAATTCTTAACAAATCCTACAGATATCTTCCACAATCTGCGGAACCGTCAACCGGTTCTTCTTCAACAGTTCCTCCACATCGTAACGGTCGATAAACTCTTTCTTCACACCATAGTTCAGTACCTTCATATCCGACGGACCGTAGTAACGGGCAATCTTCTCGCCAAAGCCACCGTCCAGCACTCCGTCCTCAAGAGTAATGACCAGTGTATGGTCGAGCTTCAGGTCATCGAGCAAAGCCTCGTCCACACCCGTGATGTAGCGGGGATTGACAAGCGTGGCATCCACTCCTTTCTCTTCCTTCAACTGGGCAGCCACAGCTTCGCCCAACTGATAGAAAGAGCCCAGTCCCAATATGGCAACCTTCTCTCCACGATGGGACACCTCATAACGGTTCAGCGTCTTGCCGTAATCCTTCTCTGGTTCTACATTCCTGCGGACAACCCCATTGGCCGGCACGCGAATGGCAACCGGATGTTCCGTCTGACGGATGCCCCACTCCAGCATTGCCATATACTCCTCACGGCAAGTAGGTGCCAGATAAACCATATTCGGAATATTGCCGATAACCGGAATATCGAAAAGACAAAGATGGGTAACGTCATTCATACTCGACAAGCTTCCCCAGAAGACAAGAATCAGTGCAGGATTATTGTTGATGCAAAGATCCTGGGACAACTGGTCGTAGGCGCGCTGGATAAAGGTGCTGTAAACCCCGAATACCGGTTTTCCACCTCCGGCAGCAATGGCAGAAGCCATGGCAACAGCCTGCTCTTCGGCAATGCCCATATCAATGAACTGCCGCCCTGCCTCTTTGCGGCGCTCCGGTGTAAAGCCAAATACCGTAGGTGTACCTGCGGTGATACCCACCACAGTCGGGTCTTTCTTCATCTCCTGCAACAGATAACCGGCGGTAAGGTCGGCATAGTCTTCACCCTTCCCAGGCTCACCGGTCAGATTGCCGGTCTCAAGGTCGAACGGAACACTGTAATGGAAACGTTCTTTCTGCTCTTCCGCCAATTTGTATCCCTTACCTTTCAAGGTATTGATATGTACCACAACCGGATGCTTCTTGTCCTTCACTTCACGGAAAGCCTCTATCAATTGCTCCACGTCATTGCCATCCTTCACATAGAGATAATCATATCCCATTGCCTTAAAATAGTTGCAGGGAGCCTGACCCTCCGTTTCGCGCAACTGTTGCAGATTGCGGTATAGCCCGCCATGATTCTCGGCAATGGACATCTGGTTGTCGTTGACAATGACGATGAAGTTCGTGCCCAGTTCGGCACCTACATTCAATCCTTCGAAGGCTTCGCCACCACTTAGCGAGCCATCGCCGATGACGGCAATCACATTACCCGTCTCCCCCTTCAAGTCACGCGCCTTGGCAAGCCCGCTTGCCAGACTGACGGAGGTAGAGGTATGCCCGATGACGAAGAAGTCGTGCTCGCTTTCCGACGGTTCGGAATATCCGGAGACTTCGTCATACTCGTCCGCATTCATAAACGCTGCCCGGCGGCCTGTCAATATCTTATGGGTATAACTTTGATGGGACACGTCATAAACTATCTTGTCCGTTGGTGAATCGAACACGTAATGCAGGGCTATGGTGGCTTCTACCATTCCCAGGTTGGGACCTACGTGTCCTCCGTGGGAGCTCAACTTGTTTAACAACACCTGGCGGATTTCTCCACCCAATCCGTTCATTTCGCTGACTGATAACTTTTTCACGTCAGCAGGGGAATTTACTTTTTCAATATACATATTCTATAATAGCATTTAAGTAGCGATACTTGTTTATCCGATGCCGCCCGTCGTGCAGGCCTCATCCGGACGCTGCAAAAGTACAGAGGAAACGGGAACGGAAAGGTAGATAAATTACCGGTTTTATTACCTTTTTTACAGATATAGAGCCTACTGATATTTGCGCAAAATCCCTCAACTTGTGCATTTTTCACCCCATTTTCTTGTCAAACCCAACTCTTTCCGTAAATTTGCAGGCTGATAATGAGTTAACCGGCCAATTTCAGTAGCAGGATTCTACTACTCCTATTCCCGGCACTGACATACAAAGAAATACTAATACTAATAATTAATAGCATGAGTTTGAAAATTGTTGTATTGGCAAAACAAGTTCCCGACACACGCAACGTTGGGAAAGATGCCATGAAAGCCGACGGAACCATCAACCGCGCGGCACTCCCTGCCATCTTCAACCCCGAGGATCTGAACGCTCTTGAACAGGCTCTCCGACTGAAAGATGAACATCCGGGCTCCACCGTTACCATCCTGACCATGGGACCGGGACGTGCAGCCGAAGTTATTCGTGAAGGACTTTACCGTGGTGCCGACAACGGCTATCTGCTGACTGACCGCGCTTTTGCAGGTGCCGATACACTTGCCACTTCGTATGCCCTTGCCACAGCCATCAAGAAGATAGGCGACTATGACGTCATCATCGGCGGACGCCAGGCCATCGACGGTGATACCGCCCAAGTAGGTCCGCAAGTTGCCGAAAAACTGGGACTGACGCAAGTGACCTACGCAGAAGAGATTCTGAACGTGGACAAAGCTGCCAAGAAGATTACCGTGAAACGTCATATCGACGGTGGTGTGGAAACCGTTGAGGCTCCCCTGCCCATCGTCATCACCGTAAACGGAAGTGCCGCCCCCTGCCGCCCACGCAATGCCAAACTGGTGCAGAAGTACAAACGCGCCCTCGGTGCCCAGGAAAAAGCTGCCATCACCAAGGAAGGCGCTGAGCTTGCCTACGCCGACCTCTACGAGAAATATCCCTATCTGAACATCACGGAATGGAGCGTTGCCGACGTGAACGGCGACCTTGCACAATGCGGTCTGAGCGGCTCTCCTACCAAGGTGAAGACCATTCAGAACATCTCATTCCAAGCCAAAGAAAGCAAAACGCTGACGGGCAGCGACAAGGATGTGGAAGATTTGATTGTTGAACTGTTAGCCAACCATACGATAGGATAAGATTATGAATAATGTATTTGTATATTTAGAGATAGAAGGCACAACAGTTGCCGACGTCAGTCTCGAACTCTTGACCAAAGGTCGTAAATTAGCCAATCAGTTGGGCTGCCAACTGGAGGCAGTTGCTGCCGGAAGCAATCTGGCAGGCATTGAAAAGCAAGTATTACCCTACGGAGTAGACAAACTCCACGTATTCGACGCTCCGGGCTTGTTCCCCTATACTTCCCTTCCCCACTCCTCTGTCCTCATCAACTTGTTCAAAGAAGAAAAGCCGCAAATCTGTCTGATGGGCGCCACCGTTATCGGTCGCGACCTCGGTCCGCGCGTTTCTTCCGCTTTGACCAGCGGACTGACCGCCGACTGTACCTCACTGGAAATCGGCAACCACGAAGACAAGAAGGAAGGTAAGACCTACGAGAACCTACTGTATCAAATCCGTCCCGCATTCGGCGGTAACATCGTTGCCACGATTGTGAATCCCGAACACCGCCCGCAGATGGCAACCGTTCGCGAAGGTGTGATGAAGAAAGAGATACTGGACGCTGACTATAAGGGCGAAGTCATCAACCACGACGTTGCCAAGTACGTGCCCGAGACGGACTATGTGGTAAAAGTCATCGACCGCCACGTAGAAAAGGCAAAACATAACCTGAAAGGCGCTCCCATCGTGATTGCCGGAGGCTACGGCATGGGAAGCAAGGAAGGTTTTGACATGTTGTTCGAGCTTGCCAAAGAACTCCATGCTGAGGTAGGCGCCAGCCGTGCTGCCGTCGATGCCGGTTATGCCGACCATGACCGCCAGATTGGCCAGACCGGTGTCACTGTCCGCCCCAAACTGTATATTGCTTGCGGCATCAGCGGACAAATCCAGCACATTGCCGGTATGCAGGAAAGTGGTATTATCATCTCCATCAACAATGACGAGAACGCTCCCATCAATACGATTGCCGACTACGTCATCAACGGTACGGTGGAAGAGGTTATCCCGAAGATGATAAAATATTATAAATCACACAGTAAATAACAATAAAGGTAATCATGAAAGGGCTGATTCTTATATTTGTTCTTCTTTCAGGTATATCTTCCGCTATCGCTCAAGAGAAACTCTGGTTGGACAAGAATTACCAATGGACAGACGACTCCATCCAAGCAGTCAGGTATGCTCTTGTTTCCAAGATAAACAAAAAGTGCATCAAGGTGGAAGAGTATGCTTTGGAAGGACAAAAGAAGGATGTCTGGCATTTCTCCGAATACAAAAGCAATCCCCGCAAAAGGATAAGGGAAGGCTTGCATACATCATTCTATGCAAACGGCAAGGACAGCCTGACAGAAGTATATAGAGACAATCGCTTGGAGGGGCAAACCATGGTGTATTATCCCGACGGTGCCATACATCTGGCCCGGAGCTACAGTGATGGGAAACTTGACGGAACACTCCTGCAATACTATCCCGATGGAAAACTTCGTAGAAAGGAACACTATTCAGAGAATCAGTGCACCGATGGAAAGATGTTCGACAAGCACGGAACTGAAATGGCACATCAGCCGTATTTCGTATTTCCATCCTTCCCCGGAGGAATAGAGAACCTCATGAAACTGGTGGCCAATGTTACCAAATATCCGGAAGACGCCTGGAAGCAAAAGGCAGAAGGAAGGGTAATCCTGCAGTTTGTTGTAGACGAAGAAGGCAAGATGACCTATCCAAAAATCCTCCAGTCCGTGCGCTATGACATCGATAAAGAAGCCATACGTGCTTTCAAGGCCATTGCCGACGTCTACCGTTGGTCGCCCGGCTATCAGGACGGAGAGGCCAAGCGAGTGAAATTCACAATGCCCCTATACTTCAGAATACCTAAATAACCAAGAAATTATGGCAAATTTTTATACCGAAGTTCCCGAATTGAAGTATCATCTGAACAACTCGATGATGGAACGTATCTGCGAACTGAAAGAACGCGGTTACCAAGACAAAGACAAGTATGACTATGCTCCGCAGGACTATGCGGACGCTATGGACTCTTTTGACAAGGTACTTGAAATCACCGGAGAGATTACCGGAGAGATTATTGCTCCCAATGCCGAAGGCGTGGACGAAGAAGGTCCCCACTGTGCCAACGGCCGCGTGGAATATGCCAGCGGCACTAAGCAGAACCTCGACGCCATGGTAAAAGCTGGCTTGAACGGTATGACCATGCCGCGCCGTTTCGGTGGCTTGAACTTCCCGATTACTCCGTACACCATGTGTGCGGAAATCGTTGCCGCCGCCGATGCCGGTTTCGGTAACATCTGGTCACTGCAAGACTGCATCGAAACGCTCTACGAATTCGGTAACGAAGACCAGCACAGCCGTTTTATACCACGTGTCTGTGCCGGAGAAACCATGTCTATGGACCTGACAGAACCGGATGCCGGTTCCGACTTACAGAGCGTAATGCTGAAAGCGACCTATGACGAGGCCAACAACTGCTGGCGCCTGAACGGTGTGAAGCGTTTCATCACTAACGGTGATGCCAATCTCCACCTCGTACTGGCACGTTCAGAAGAAGGAACGAAAGACGGACGTGGCTTGTCCATGTTCATCTACGACAAGAATGAAGGCGGTGTAGACGTGCGCCGCATCGAGAACAAGCTGGGTATCCACGGCTCTCCCACCTGCGAACTGGTTTACAAGAATGCAAAGGCAGAGCTCTGCGGCGACCGCAAGCTTGGTTTGATTAAATACGTTATGGCTTTGATGAACGGTGCCCGTCTGGGTATTGCCGCACAGTCAGTAGGTCTTTCACAAGCTGCCTACAACGAAGGTCTGGCTTATGCCAAAGACCGCAAGCAGTTCGGCAAGGCCATCATCGAATTCCCTGCTGTATATGACATGCTGGCTATTATGAAAGCTAAGTTGGATGCAGGACGTTCCTTGCTGTACCAGACTTCCCGCTACGTGGACATCTACAAAGCGCTGGACGACATCGCCCGCGAACGTAAACTGACTCCGGAAGAACGCCAGGAACAAAAGAAGTATGCCAAACTTGCCGACGCCTTCACTCCGCTGGCCAAAGGTATGAACTCTGAATATGCCAATCAGAATGCTTACGACAGTATTCAGATTCACGGCGGTTCGGGCTTCATGCTGGAGTATGCTTGCCAACGTATCTATCGTGATGCACGTATTACTTCTATCTACGAAGGTACTACTCAGTTGCAGACCGTAGCTGCTATCCGCTATGTAACAAACGGCTCATACTCTGCCACCTTGCGCGACTACGAGCAAGTGCCGTGCAGCGAAGAAATGCAACCGTTGATGGACCGCATCAAAGAGATGACCAACAAGTTCGAAGCCTGCACCAATGCGGTGAAAGAGGCACAGAATCAGGAATTGCTGGACTTCGTGGCACGTCGCCTCTATGAGATGGCTGCGGTATGTATCATGTCGCATCTCATCATCCAGGATGCGACAAAGGCTCCCGAACTGTTCGGCAAATCGGCTCTGGTGTATGTGAACTATGCAGAAGCCGAAGTGGAAAAACACTTTAACTTCATCCGTAAGTTCAAAGCAGAAGAGCTGGAAAGCTACCGCAAATAAACGCATTGCTTGACAAGACAAATATAGCGGGCACCGGAGTAGCTAAACTCTCCGATGCCCGCTTGTTTTTTCTGAAAAATTTCCTGCTTGCTCCTTCTTAAAGGGACAAAAGCTCTCAAAGAGACGAAAGGAAAATTAATACTCTCCGTGCAGCCTCAGCCTGCCGCGCAGCGAGTGTATCTCCCGCTGCATCTCTTCCATCCTTGCCAGCAGATGATGGATGGCATCAATCCCTTCCATATTGATAGAAAGGTCGTAGTACATACGGCTGTACCGTTCCACATCCGGCAACTCGGAGAAAGGAAGATAACGTTCTCCACCTTCCTGCTCCACATCTATCAGCCCACTTTCGCACAACATATCAATAAAAGTGGGCTCTATATGACACTTGTCACAATATTCGCTGATGACAATCCATTCGTTCTGCATACTCCGTTCTCCTTTCATTAGTTCATACCCTTAATTTTACGGAACATCTCTTTCTGCTGTTCCGTCAGATTCGTCGGCAACTTCACGGAATAAGTCACGATGAGATCGCCAAACTGTCCCTCCTTCTTATATACGGGAAAGCCCTTGCCCTTCAGACGTACCTTAGTCCCGTTCTGGGTTTCGGGTTTCACCTTCAGCTTCACCTGACCATCCAAAGTATCCACTAACTGGTCGCCACCCAGCAGGGCTGTATAAAGGTCAACGGTCACATCTACATACAAATCATCTCCCAAACGCTTGAATACCGAGTCATCCGGAATCACAAACGTGATGTACAAGTCACCAGCAGGACCTCCGTTGATACCCTCGCCACCATAGCCTTTCAGTTTGATGACCTGTCCGTTGGCCACACCGGCCGGAATGGTAATACGCACTTGCTTACCATTCACCGTCAATATCTGTTTATGGGTCTTCGCAGCCTCACGAAGCGATAGGTTCAAATCCGCATGATAATCCTGCCCGCGGAAACCGGCATTGGCACCGCCTCCGCCGCGCGTACGATGACCGAACATCTGTTCGAAGAAGTCTGAGAAACCACCGGCATTACTGCCCGAAAATTCCTGACCGTCGGAAGAATACCAATACGTACCGCCTCCGTCCGTACCAAATCCCGCACCGGAACCTCCAAAACCGGAACCGCCAAATCCCCCGAAGCCCCCGGCTTGCTGCTGTGCCCGCTTCTGCGCCTCAAACTCGTCGGCATGTTTCCAGTGTTCACCATATTCATCATATTTCTTTCTCTTTTCAGGATCACTCAGCACCTCATTCGCCTCGTTAATAGCCTGAAACTTATCCTTGGCCGTAGCATCGTTCGGATTCAAGTCAGGATGGTACTTGCGCGCCAACTTGCGGAACGCTTTCTTGATGTCATCCTGAGATGCCTTTTTGTCCACTCCAAGGACCTGATAGTAATCAATATAAGCCATAGTCTATTAGTTTTATTGTCTAAATACCATAAAACAAATAACACGCCAATTTGTTTTACACATTACTAAAATAGGTAAACGAAAATTAAAAAGCATCATCAAGCATAATAATTACGTGATAAACAAACATTTAGTTTCAACCAAACACTTATTTCACGTCTATAAAACACCAAAATAGTGTAAACGACACCTAATATCGTCTAATTATTCATCCTAAATCTTCCTAAAATTGACAGAAAATACTTTATTTGTAATAAGGAAAATTTGTTTTATATATAATCCCCAACCTTAGATTACCCCCCCCATTATGAAAAGTAATTATTGGCTCCTAACGGTAATATTCGCTCTCGTAGCCCTGCCGGGCAAAGCAGGCGAATGGATCAGAATCAACCAACTCGGCTATTTGCCGCAATCCGTCAAAGTCGCTGTATTCATGAGCGAGGAAGGAACAAACGTAGGAAATTATTCATTGATTGACGCTTTCACCGGAAAGGTGGTGCGTACCTTCAACACAGCCAAAGCCACCGGCAAGATGGGAGGTATGAAAAGTACCTACCGGTTGAACTTCAGTGATTTCACAGAACCGGGCACGTATTATCTGAAAGCAGGCAAAGCGGTCTCCCCCCGTTTCCCCATCAATGCACAAGTCTACAACGGTACCGCAGACTACCTGCTGCACTACATGCGGCAGCAACGCTGCGGCTATAATCCGTTCCTGAAAGACAGCTGCCACGTGCACGACGGCTACATCGTCTATCATCCCACCAAAACCGGACAACATATAGACGTCCGCGGAGGCTGGCACGATGCTACGGACTATCTGCAATACACCACCACCTCCGCCAATGCCATCTACCAGATGATGTTTGCCTATCAGGAAAATCCGGAATCATTCGGTGACGCCTATGATGCAGCCGGACATCCGGGAGCCAACGGCATTCCCGACATCGTGGACGAAATCAAGTGGGGACTGGACTGGCTGAACCGGATGAATCCTGCTCCGGGCGAGCTGTACAACCAGATAGCCGACGACCGTGACCATGCCGGAATGCGCCTACCTAACAAAGACCTGGTGGATTACGGCTACGGACCGGGTAAAGGACGCCCCGTTTACTTTTGCAGTGGCGAACCGCAAGTACGTGGAGAGTTCAAGAATGCAACGACCGGAGTGGCAAGCACTGCCGGCAAGTTTGCCTCCTGCTTCGCTTTAGGCGCCAAGATACTGAAAGACTACTATCCTAAATTTGCAGCAGAAATCGAAGCCAAGGCCGATGCCGCCTATCAGGAAGGCGTAAAGAAACCGGGAGCATGCCAGACTGCCTCTGTCTTGTCTCCCTACATTTACGAAGAGGACAACTGGGTGGACGATATGGAACTGGGAGCCATGGAACTGTACAAAGCCACCGGCGACAACAAATACCTGGCCCAAGCCCTTGAATACGGACGTCGCGAACCGGTGACTCCTTGGATGGGCGCCGACAGTGCACGCCACTACCAATGGTATCCGTTCATGAACATGGGGCACTACCATCTTGCCAAAGTGGACAACAGCCGCATCAGCAAGGAATTCATCCGCAACATGCGTACGGGCATTGAACGCACGTACGAGAAAGCGGTAGAAAGCCCCTTCCTGCACGGTATACCCTACATCTGGTGTTCCAACAATCTGACTACCGCCATGCTAACCCAATGCCGGCTGTACCGTGAAACCACCGGCGATGACACATACGCCGAAATGGAAGCCTCCCTGCGCGACTGGCTGTTCGGCTGTAACCCTTGGGGAACCAGCATGATTGTGGAACTTCCCCTTTACGGAGACTATCCCTCGCAACCCCACTCCTCACTGCTGAATGCAGGCGTGGGCAATACTACCGGCGGACTGGTGGACGGTCCTGTCTATCGTACCATCTTCGAAAGCCTGCGCGGTGTCAATATGACGGGAATTCCCGGAACTCCCGGACAAGACTACGAACGCTTCCAGCCAGACCTGATGGTATATCACGACGCCATCCACGACTATTCCACCAATGAGCCTACCATGGACGGAACCGCCTGCCTCACGTACTACCTCTCTGCCATGCAGAAGGATGGGATGAAGCAAGCCGGTATCCCAAATGACAAGAATGTATATGTGGACGGAAGCATTATCCGCACCGATCCCTCAAAAAAGCAAATCACCCTCGTATTCACTGCCGCCGACAAAGCAGACGGTGCCGATGCCATCATCAGCACCTTGAAGAAGCATGGCATCAAAGGTGGCTTCTTCTTTACCGGAGAGTTCTATGAACTCTATCCCGATGTAGTGAAACGCCTGCTCGACGAAGGGCATTTTGTAGGCAGCCACAGTTACGGACATCTGTTGTACATGCCTTGGGAAGACCGTGATTCTCTGCTGGTCACCCGCGAAGAGTTTGAGAACGATATGATGAGAAGCTACGAGACCCTCCGTAAGGCAAGTATCGAATACAAAGACGCTCCCGTCTATATTCCTCCTTACGAATACTATAACAAGGAAATATCCGCCTGGGCAAAGAATATGGGTATTCAAGTCATCAACTATACCCCTGGTACCATGAGCAATGCCGACTACACCACTCCGGACATGGGACAGAAGTACCGGAGCAGCAAATTCATCTACGACAAGATTATGGAGGTGGAAAAGAAAGAAGGTCTGAACGGACACCTAATGCTGATACACTTCGGAACGGACGACCGCCGCACAGACAAGTTCTATAATGGCTATCTGGACAAGATGATTAAGACGCTGAAACGAAAAGGCTATACTTTTGTACCGGTCCGCGAGGCTATCGGTATATAAGCATACTCTAACAAGGATTTATTGAAAAGGTTAGTTAAAAAAGTTATCGTGCAAAGGTATTTAAGGTAAATATTCAATCGGTTTGTTTTCAGTAAACCTTCCCCTACCCCCAAGAGGGGAAAGTTTCGAAGTAAGCTCCCAGCCTGTGAAGGTTAGGAGCTTTTATATATTTCAGAGAAGCCTTTTTACCGATTGCAGCAATTGCTCGATATCTTCTTCCGTAGTATCAAAAGAGGTTACAAAACGGATTTCGTGGATGGCCTCATCCCAGAAGTAGAAGAAATACTCCTTCAACAGCTCGTCAATCACCGGACGGGGCATCGTAAGGAAAAGCTGGTTACTTTCCACCTTCTGCGTAAAATGCACACCTGGCAACTCCTTCAATCCGTCGTAAAGAATCTTTGCCATACGATTGGCATGCGCGGCATTTTTCAGCCAAAGGCTGTCCGTCAGGTAAGCAGTGAACTGGCAGGACAGATAGCGGAGCTTGGATGCGAGCTGTGCCGACTGCTTGCGCACAAAATAAGCTTCCTTCTTTAAGGCTGGGTTAAAGACAACCACGCTTTCTCCCAACATCAGTCCATTTTTCGTACCACCAAAACTGAGGATATCTATCCCGCAATCCACTGTCAGTTCCCTAAAGCCAAGATTCAAGGCTGCACAAGCATTTGCCAGACGGGCTCCGTCCATATGGACATACATGCCATGCCGATGGGCCAAATCCGTCAAAGCCCGCAATTCGTCTGGCTTATAGACAGTGCCCAGCTCCGAACATTGCGAAATATAGATGGCTCCGGGCTGCGAATGATGCTGTTCGCCGAAATGGCACAAATAAGGACGGACTAAATCGGGCGTCAGCTTGCCGTCAGGGGTAGCTATAGGACGAATCTGACAACCTGTCATGCGGGCAGGCGCACCGCATTCATCGACATAGATATGTGCAGTCTCTGCACAAATAATGGAATTATAAGGGCGGGTACACAGCTGCAAAGCCACCGCATTACTGCCCGTACCGTTGAATACGAACAACGGTTCGCAATCCGGCGTAAACGCTTCCCTTATTTTACGGACAGCCTCCTCTGTCCAAGGATCATCCCCATAACCAATAGCATGGTCACGGTTGGCCCGGTTCAGCGCCTCCATTACCAGCGGATGTACGCCTGAATTATTGTCTGAAGCAAAACTTCTCATAGTCATTCTGTTTTTGTTCATTGAAAAGAATGTGCAAAGGAAAGAATATTCTGCAACATGAAAAAACAAAGGAGCACAGATTTCATCCCCCCGGCAGAAAATGCTTCCGCACTATGAAATCTGTGCCCCTCAATCAATCCATTCACTCGGTTCCCTTTATCCGATATAAACATTTACCCCTAGTGAAACATAAAGTTCATCTTCTTCCTGATGAATTTCAATCTTGTCCTCACGGGCAAGCCACCCCAATGCGGCTCCCAATTCCTTGTCCTTCAGTCTGGACTTCCTCTTTAAAGAATCGTAGCTCCATCTGGTATAATCGCTAAGCAACTGCCAAACTTTCCCAGCATTTAGTCCAATTTCGCTTTTGTTCATTTTTCTCTTTAATTAAAAAGGTTAATAGCTCTTGTTGATTAGGTTATCTTTACAAAGGGTAAAGATATGATTTTTTATTTAACTAACAACAAAAACGAACAAAAGATATAAAAATGAACCGTTTTTGCAACACTTTTGTAATATTACACTCTTTTTATTGATAATCAAGAAGGAAAATGAAACAAAAAACCGCAGTATCTATCAAAAAGACACTGCGGTTCTTCTATTTGATTAAGCAATCAGGGGAAAAGTCTTACATCATTCCACCCATGCCGCCCATTCCGGGAGCACCCATCGGCATTTCGGGCTTATCCTCTTTCTTCTCTACGATTACACATTCTGTAGTCAAGAACATGCCTGCAATAGAAGCGGCATTCTCAAGAGCCACACGAGTAACCTTGGCAGGATCTACCACACCAGCTGCATGCAGGTTTTCATAAACATCTGTACGGGCATTGTAACCAAAGTCTGCCTTGCCTTCACGCACTTTCTGTACAACAACAGCACCTTCTTTACCAGCGTTGGCAACAATCTGGCGCAACGGTTCTTCAATAGCACGTTTGATGATGTCAATACCGGTTGTTTCATCTACATTGTCACCCTTAAAGCCTTCCAGAGCATCCAATGCACGGATATAGGCTACACCACCACCAGGAACAATACCTTCTTCGATAGCGGCACGGGTAGCACGAAGCGCATCGTCTACACGGTCTTTCTTTTCCTTCATTTCAACCTCAGAAGCAGCACCTACATAAAGAACAGCTACACCGCCAGACAACTTGGCCAGACGTTCCTGCAGTTTTTCCTTGTCATAATCAGATTTCGTAGATACAATCTGAGCCTTGATTTGCTCGCAACGTTCCTTGATGTTTTCTTTATCACCGGCACCGTTTACAATAGTTGTATTATCCTTGGAAACAGTTACCTTGTCGGCAGTACCCAACATTTCGATAGTAGCTTGTTCCAGCTTCAGACCTTTTTCCTCGCTGATGACAACACCACCGGTCAGCACTGCAATATCTTCCAACATTTCCTTGCGACGGTCACCGAAGCCCGGAGCCTTCACTGCACAAATCTTCAACTGAGAACGCAGACGGTTTA